>Ga0256828_1002069_pt1 | contig 12210 bp, 10 predicted proteins | sample CV88metaG_FD_185993 | JGI IMG/M metagenome (GOLD analysis project Ga0256828, IMG submission 185993) | Hydrothermal vent microbial communities from East Pacific Rise, Pacific Ocean - CV88 | ecosystem: Environmental > Aquatic > Marine > Hydrothermal vents | place: Pacific Ocean: East Pacific Rise... | reverse complement strand
TCTCCCGCTTCCTATAGTCATATGTCCAACTTCACTATTTCCCATTTGTCCTTCAGGAAGTCCTACACTTAAACCATAAGTTTTAATCAAACTATTTGGAACAGTTTCAAAAAGCTTATCATAAGTTGGTTTTTTTGCCATACAAAAAGCATTAAACTTACAACTACTGTTATGCCCTATTCCATCTGTAATAATTAAAATTGTTTTATTTGCCATTTTTTTCCTTGTTATATTTTTTCTACAAAAGATGATAAAATATCTCTTTTTGCTCCACCAAAATTGATTTTAAGTTTCAAATCTTTTCCAGCTTTTGAAACAGCTAAAACTCTTCCCATACCAAAAATTTTATGTTTTACTAAATCATCTTTTTTAAAAGCATTTTGTTTAGAGATAGTTAAACTTCCCTCTATAAGCCCTGATTCACTTAAAAATCTACTTTTTACAAGTTGGGTTCTTCTACCTTTGAAAAATCTTGAATGAACATAACTAATTGTTAAAGTATCTTTTGCTCTTGTAAATGCAACATATCCAAGTCTTCTTTCCTCTTCTAAATCACACCCATCTCCCAAAATAGGAAAAAATCCCTCTTCAAATCCTATTAAAAAAATATGTTTATATTCCAACCCTTTTGCAGCATGAATACTCATCATAGAAACAGCTTCATCTGTTATAGCATCTTGATCACTTTTTAATGATATTTCATTTAAAAAATCTTCCAAATTTTGATCTATATTTTGTAAAAAATAATCTCTTAAATATCCATAAAATTCATCTATATTTGCAATTTTATCTTGTCCATCTACAAGTTTTTCATAAGATTCTTTAAAATCAAATGTTTCTTCAAACAGATCAATAAACCTCATCTTTGATGTTTCTAAAACATCTTGCAAATCTTTAATAGATGCCATAAAAACTTTTAATGTTCTTGCATTTTTTTTACCAACCACTTCTGCTAATTCAGCTGGTTCAAGATCTTCAATCAATGTAAAAATAGACTTTTTTCTATGCAGTGCTTCAACTTCAAGTTTTGATACAGTTGTTGCTCCTACACCTCTTTTTGGTTTATTTACAATTCTTTTAAAAGAAAAATCATCATTTTTATTTGTAATAACTCTAAAATAAGCTATTAAGTCTTTGATCTCTGCTCTTTCATAGAACTTCATACCACCTACAAGTTTATAATTTAATCTTGCTTTATTAAAACCCTCTTCCAAAGCTCTACTTAAAGCATTAACTCTATATAAAATAGCAATCTCACTGGCATCTACACCTTGAGATAATAAAGTTTTTATATCATCAGTAATTTTTCTTGTTTCATCATTTTCATCACTAGATTCATAAATTTTAATATCAACCCCCTCACCTCTTGTTGAGATAAGTTTTTTACCTAATCTATCTCTATTGTGTTCTATCAAAGCATTTGCATATTTTAAAATCTTTTCTGTAGATCTATAATTTTCTTCTAATTTGATTGTTAAAGTATCTTCAAAAACATCACTAAAAGTTAAAATATTTTTAATCGTAGCTCCCCTCCAACCATAAATAGATTGATCATCATCACCAACTACACATATATTATTATGTGTTTTGCATAACATTTTTAGTAGTTTATATTGTAATTCATTTGTATCTTGATATTCATCTACCATAATATACTGATACCTTTGACTTGTTTGTTGAGCAATATCAGGATTATCTTGCAAAATTTTATATGTTAAAAGTAATAAATCATCAAAATCAACAAGATTATTTTTTAAAAGGTATTCTTCATATTTTTCATAAACATTTGCTATTTGTTGGTATAATTTATCTTGAGATGTTTGCTTAGCTTCATAAGGTGTCATCGTCATATTTTTAAATTTTGATATTTCATTGGCTAAAAGTGAAGTTGTTATCTCTTTATCTATAGTTTTTAAAATTTTTTTCTTATCATCACTATCTATGATAACAAAATTATTTTTTCTTCCAAGTGCTTTTATGTGAAACTTTAAAAACAATAAACCAAATTTATGAAAAGTACATAATAAAGGGGGATATGAAATATTTTCTATCATAGCAAATGCTCTATCTCTCATCTCTTTTGCTGCTTTATTTGTAAAAGTCAATGTTAAAATAGAAGCAGGATCAATACCCAAAGATATCATATAAGCAAGTCTTGTAGTTATGGTTTTAGTTTTACCTGTACCAGCACCTGCTAAAATTAATAATGAACCATCAATATGTGTGGCAGCTTGTTTTTGAGAATCATTCAATGAAGAAAGCATTTTATATCCTTATGATAATCTTATATATTATTATACCAATTTTTTTCTAAAATTATAATTTAACTATAGGGAACCTCTAAAAATTCAAATGTTCATAGCTTTAGCATACTTTCTTATATACAAGGCAATGAGTTGAAGTCCTACCCGTAGGTAATACGAAACGAAATAACGAAGTATATAAGAAAGTATGCAAAGCCCGTAGGGAAGTATAATTTCGGCGATATTTTAAAAAATAAATTATTGAATTAGCTTTGGCTAGTCCTGCAAATTTATTTTTTAAAATCTCATCCAAAATTTACTTCTTCTATGAATTATTTTAATTTTTAGAGGTTCCCTATATATTTTAATTTTATTTTATATAAATTTATGTTATAATTTGCATAAATTTATCTTAATTAAGGATTATATATGTTATCAGATTTCACTAAATTAAATACTTTTTTAATAGTTGTAAAAGAAAAATCATTTTCAAAAGCATCAGCTAAACTTGGTATTTCTCAACCTGCTGTTACACAACAAATGAAATTTATAGAAGAATATTTAGATACTAAAATTTTAAATAGAAAGAAAAATGGTATTGTTCTTACAAATGAGGGGGAAAAATTACTTGCAATTGCTTTAAAATTACAAAAATCTATTATCAGTGCGGAACAACAACTTATGCAAATTATCAATAAAAATATCACATTTGTATTAGGTACTTCAAAAGTTATAGGTGATTATATTTTACCAACAGTTTTAAATGATATTAAAGCAAAAATCGATAATGAAATTAGTGTTAATGTAGGATATAGTGATGAAGCGATTACAGCATTATTAGATAAAAAAGTAGATATGGCACTTATAGAATCTCCTATTTTTGAAGATGGTATAATCTATAGAGAATGGATGCAAGATGAAATTGTAATTTTTTCAAATCAAAAACTTCCAAAAAGAGTTAAACCTGAAAATTTATTAACTTATAAATGGGTATGTAGAGATCCAAAAAGCCATACAAGAAGATTATTTAAAGAATATCTTGATAAAGTTGAATTTGCAGATTGTGATCATTATAATACAATTACAGAATCATCATCTTTAACAACAATTATAAATACTGTACTTCATGCTAATAATACAGATGAAACTCCAACCGTATCAATTGCATCATATAAAGCAATTAAAGAATATGAAGATAATAATAAACTTTTTATATCAAGATTACCAAATGTAACAATGAAAAGAACTTTATATATTGCATATCTAAAAGATAGAAAACACGATGCTTTTATTGATACAGTCGTTAACTATTTGATGTCAATTAAAAAATAATTTTAAAATTTATTCCTTGTTTAGCTATACTTAAAGAAATTTAGGTTATAAATCCACTAATATTTTTAAAAAAGGAATAAATAATGTCATTAATCATAAATGATGAGTGTATTGCATGTGATGCTTGTAGAGAAGAGTGTCCAAATGAAGCTATTGAAGAGGGGGATCCAATTTATTTAATCGATAGTGATACTTGTACAGAATGTGTTGGACATTACGAAGAACCAGCTTGTGTTGAAGTGTGTCCTGTTGATTGTATAACAGTTGATCCAAATAATCAAGAAACTATACAAGAACTTAGATTCAAATTTGAACAATTACAACAAGAAGAATACTAAAAAGGTTTAAAATGGCAAAAATTACAACCATTATCGATATTGGTTCAAACTCAATGAGAATGGTTGTATTTAAAAAAACAAGCCGTTTTGCCTTTCATCTTATCAATGAAACAAAATCAAAAGTAAAAATTTCTCAAGATTGTTATTTAAACAATGGTAATTTACAAGAAAAACCTATGAAAAGAGCCTTTGATGCTCTTGAATCATTTTTAAATATAGCAAATAATCTTAAATCAAGAAAAATACTATGTATTGCAACATCTGCCCTAAGAGATGCACCAAATGCAAAAATTTTTATCAATAAAGTAAAAAAAGAATTAAAATTAAATATAAAAATAATAGATGGTGACAAAGAAGCATACCTTGGAGCAGTTGCAGTTAATAACTTAATCCATATTGATAACTGTATTACAGTAGATATAGGTGGAGGTAGTACAGAATTTGCAATTATACAAAATAATAAAATAGAAAAAACAATATCTTTAAAAATAGGAACAGTTAGATTAAAAGAGTTATATTTTAATAAACATGATCTAAAAGGTGCAAAAAAATATATTTTAAAACAACTTGAATTATTAGATGATAAATTTAAACAATTTTCTACTGTTATTGGTTTAGGTGGGACAGCAAGAGCTTTAAGTAGAGTAATTATTCAAAACAACAACTACCCTTTTGATGCTTTACATGGATTTGAATTTAATGTCAATAACAATAAACAATTATTTACAAATATTATAAATGCAAAATCAAATGAAGAATTAAAATCATTAGGTATTAGAAAAGATAGATATGACACTATCCAAACTGGTACTTTTATATTTCATACTATTTTAGAATACTTACAAAGTAAAAAAGTTATAACTTCTGGTGTTGGGATTAGAGAAGGAGTTTATTTAACAGATATATTAAGAACATCAAACCATAAATTCCCAGCAAACTTTAATATTAGTGTTAGAAGTTTATTGGATAGATTTGTAGATGATACAACTCATACATCATATTTAGGAAATAATATTTCAAAATTATTTGATGCTTTAGCACCATTACATAACTTAGATATAAAATATAAGTCTATTTTAATTATATCTGCAAAACTACAACAAATTGGTATTAGTTTAAATTTTTACAAAAATAGTGTACATAGTTCAAATTTTATTTTAAACGGTTTAAGCTATAACTTTACTCATAAAGAGAGAATTTTAATAGCTACTATTATTAGATATTCTAAAAAAGATTTACCAAAAGAAGATGATATAGAGATATACAAAGAACTTTTGCCATCTTTGAATACTCTACAATGGCTAAGTTATCTTCATAGTCTAAATAAAATTTTAAATAGTGAATTTTTAAAACAAAAATATACTTATATTCTAAAAGATAATATTTTTCAAATAATTTCACCAAAGGAACATTATATTATTCAACGAGGATTACAAAAATTAAAAAAACCTGCAAAATTTGAATTGCAACTTATAAGAAATTAGTATGTTTGATTTATTTGTTTTTTATCTCTATAAAAGTTTCAAATTTATTGTATTATTGTTACCAAAATTTTTAGTTAAATGGTTTTTAGATGCTTTGTCTTATTTAATATATGCAATAGATAAAGAGCATAGAAATTATGCTTATGCAAATGTTGATTTTGTATATGGTGATAAAATTTCAGATCAATATAAAAAAGAAATAGTTCAAGGCAGTTATAGAACTCTTGTATATAATTTATATGATTTTATTGAAAATCAAAAATTAACTTTAGAAGGATTTGAGAAAAAAATAACACCTGTCAATGAAGATATTTTATTAGATGCAATACACAATAAAAGAAAAATCATATTAATAACAGCACATTATGGTAATTGGGAATATGGTAATACCTATATTCCATTAAAATATATGCCAACAACAATGGTTGGAAGACCTATGAATAATAAACATTTTAATAATGAGCTAAATAAAACAAGAACAAGAAATAATACTGAAATGTTAGCAAAAAGAGATGCTGCAAGAGGTCTTGTAAAAGCTTTAAAAAACAATAGAATTGTAGGACTTGTAATAGATCAACATAATGGAGATGGAATAGAAGTTGAATTTTTAGGGCATAAAGTATTACAAGCTGATTCTGCTTCAAAATTAGCAGTTAAATTTAATGCTGTTATTATCCCTGTATTTTTTCAAAGAGTTTCATTTGGTAACTATAAAATGATCTTTTATGAAAAAATTGAACCAAAAGATTATGAGGGTATAACTCAAATCAAAAAACTAACTCAAACCCAAGCAGATATTATATCTAAACATATTTTACAAGAACCAACACAATGGTTTTGGCAACATAAAAGATTTAAAGAATTTCATAAAAATATATATAATTAAACTTGAGCAAAGAATAGTTTAACTTTTATTAAGATAAAATTTGATTATGAATGTATCATCTATAGAAAAAATATTAGAATCAATGACCATACTCTACATTGAAAGTGATGAAGTTTTTAATGAAAAAGTAACAAAAGGTCTAAAACTCAAATCAAAAAAAGTATTTAATACTTATACTATTGAGGAAGCTGTAAAATTATATAAAGAGATTAAACCAGATATTATTATTACAGAAATTCTTGTTAAAGATACTAACGGTTTAGAATTTATTAAAAATATACGAAATATTAATGAAAATATTCCTATTATAGTGATAACTTCATCAACAAAACTTGAACATTTATTAGAATCTATTAAATTAAATCTAATAGATTATATTTTAAAACCAATTAATGTAACTCAACTAAGAAAAGCACTACAAAGATCAGTATCAACTTTATTTAAAAATGCAATGGTTGAAATTGAATTTCCAAATGGAACTAAATATAACTATCAAAAAAAATTATTAACAAAAGATGGTAAAGATATACATATAACTCATAATGAAGTTGAACTATTAAATCTTCTACTTGTAAATCAACACTATATTTTATCTATTGATGAAATAAAAGAGATGGTATGGAAAGATCAATATTATGTAACAGATCAAGCTTTTAAATCTCTACTGAATCGTTTAAGAAATAAAATAGGGAAAGAATCTATTAAAAATATTTCTGGCTCAGGATATATATTAAACTTACACAATGAATAAAAAACTTTTTATATTATGTTTTATATTTTTAACTTCAATATATGCATTAAAAAATTTTGATTCAAATATTGTTAATGCTTTTAGAGCAAAATATGGACTAAAAGCTACCAAAAAATTAACATATTTAGATAAAATTATGCAAAAAGCTAAAAAAGCTAAAACAATTAGGAAATTAAAGTATATTAATGACTTTTTTAATTCAATACAATATCAATCAGATATCAAACATTGGGGTGTAAAAGATTATTGGGCTACACCTTTAGAATTTTTAGGTAGTGGTGCAGGAGATTGTGAAGATTATGCAATTGCAAAATATTTTACATTAATAAAAGTAGGTATTAAAGAAAATAAACTAAGAATCGCTTATGTTAAGTTACTAAGAAAAAGAACTAGATACGAAGAAGCTCATATGGTTTTGTTATATTTTCATAAACCCAACTCAACTCCTATTGTACTAGATAATGTTATTAAACGATTAAAATTAGCTACAAAACGAAAAGATTTGAAACTAATTTATAGCTTTAATGCAAATGGATTATGGAAAGCTAAAAATAAAGGTAGAACCCAAAAAAAAGTGGGTGCAAACAAATTATCTAAATGGAAAAATTTAGTAAATAAAATTTAAAGGGGAACAAATGTCATTATCAAAACAACTATATATAATCATCTCTATTATCTTTTTGATGATTTTTACAGGTAATTTTATTATAACTGTAAAAAATACAAAAGATTATCTAATAGAAGAATCATCATCCAAATCACAAGATGCTGCTACATCTCTTGGAATGATGTTAAAATCGCTAATTAGCAATAAAAAAGATCCTGAAATTATCTCTACGATAAATGCAATAGCTGATAGTGGATTTTATAGAGAATTAAGACTTGAAGATGCTTTTTATACATTTTCAGATACAGAATTAATCTCTTTAGATAAAAATCTAAAAGGTTTAATGTGGAATATTAAAAATGTACATGTTGATAAAAAACTTGGTAAAATCATTGTTAATAATGAACAAAATTTAGAAAATGAGCTTGATGCATTAGAAGATGATACAACTAATACAACACAAGATGATGAAAATATTGAAGAAAAAACATATACTTTTATGCCATCTAAAAATTTCAAAGATAATAGTTATTTAACTGTATATTTTACAGCTATATCAAAAACAAAAACAGTTAAAACCAATGTAAAAATAAAACTTTCTAAAATCTTATATCAAACAAAAAGACCTGTAAAATTTGATAATGTTCCTGAATGGTTTATAAAACTAATTAATATACATTTAAAAGAAGCTTCAAGTGATATAAATGATGGTTGGAAAACAACAGCAGTAATTTATGTAAGTGCAAATCCAGGTATTGCTTATGAAAAACTATATATTCAAGCAAAAAGTGCTGTTATTTATTCTGCTGTTGCTTTTGTAATAGCAATGACATTACTTGCAATATTTATTAATCTTATTTTAAATTCATTAAAAAGAATTGAAAAACTTGCTAATAATATATCTTCAGGAAGCTTTGAACAAATAGAAAATATACCTTGGACAAAAGAGTTAAGAACAGTTTCGATTGCTATGAATACGATGTCTTCTAAAATTAAAAATATTATTAATAACCTTAATAAAAGTGTAGCTAATATCAGTGTAGAATTAACTCTTGATCCTCTTACAAAATTAGAATCAAAAGAAACTTTTCAAACAGATATTAAAGAGATGTTTATTTCAAAAACAGCAGGTTATGTTTATCTTGTCCAAATTGATGATTTAGCAACATTTGCAAAAGATAATGGACGATTTACAGTAGATAACTTTTTAAAAGAATTTGCAGAAATACTAAAGAAAATTCCTTCAGGTAAAGGTTATAGATTTTATGGATCACAATTTGCTCTTATTACCAAAAATACATCTTATGAAGATGTAAAAAAACTTGCAAAAGATTTAAAAAAATCACTTGAAGAACTTGGTAAAAAATATAATAAAAATAATGTTGCAAATATAGGTGCTGTACCATTTGATCAATATGGAACATTATCTACTATTTTAACTGCTGCTGATGAAGCTTATATTATGGCAAAACAAATTGGACCAAATGAAATGCATATCAAAGATCAAACAGATATAGTAAGAGGTATGTTACAATGGAAAGAATTAGTATTTGATGTAATTGATAATAAAAATTTTGATATTATTTATATTCAAGATACATATAATTTACAATCAGATACAAAACAACTACTTATGCAAGAAGCATTTGCAAAATTAATTGATAAAGATGGGGAAGATGTTCCTATTGGTATTTTTATATCAGTTGCCCAAGATCATAATAAAATTATCGATTTTGATAAAGCTGTTGTAGAAAATATTGTAGAATATATAGCACAAAACAATATTCAACATGAAATTGCAATAAATCTTGCAATAGAATCAGTTAAAGATATGAAATTTATCATTTGGCTTGAAAATTTAATTAAACAATATCAAAATATTTCTCAATATCTTGTATTTTCACTAACAGCATATAATATTGCAAAATATAAAGAGGAATTTAAACATTTTACTAATATAATTCATAACAATAATGCAAAAGTGATGATAAAACGGTTTGATTTGAAATTTATTGAACTAGAAAAAGTTAATGAAGTTAATCCTGATTGTATAAGATTAGCAAGAGATTATACAAATAATATTTCAGCAGATAATAATAAAAAAACTATTGTTGAAAATATCGTTCAATTATCAGAATTAATCGAATTTGAATTATATGCTGAAAATGTAGAAAATGATGATGATTTTGCATTAGTAAAAGAACTTGGTGTATATGGTGCAAGTAGATAAAGGAAAAATAAAATGAAAAAATCAATATTAATAATTTTATTGTTTATTATATCATCAGTTTATGGTAATAAATTAGAAGATGTAAAAAAAGCAGGTGTCTTAAGAGCAGGTGTTTCAATAGATGTTAAACCTCTTGGTTTTATGGGAAAATATGGTAAAAATAAAGGAAAAATCATAGGATTTGATATAGATTTATTAGACTTTATTGCACAAAAACTAGGTGTTAAACTAAAACTTGTTGTTGTTAATCAAAAAAATAAAATTGATTATCTTCTAAAAAATAAAGTTGATATTATAGCAGCAGCAACAATACATAAAAAATCATTAGATAAAATTATTGATTTTACAGAAACATACTATATAGATGGGCAAGTTTTTTTAGTTCCAAGTAATTCTACTGCAAGAGGATATAAAGATTTAGATGGATATACAATTGGTTGTTTAAATCATAGCAGACAAGGACAAGTTGCACAACTTTTTATACCAACAGCAGGTATAAAAGCCTTTAATACTTATCAAGAAGCTGTTAATGCTCTACAAAATAAACAAATTAATGCCTTAACAGGGGATTTTTTAATTTTAGAACAAATTGCAAGACAAAGCAGAGGGGCTTTTAAAATTGCAATGAATAATAAAATTAAAAATAAACATTTAAGACTTCTAAAAGCTGAAATTACAAGACAACCTTATGCTTTTGGTGTACCAGAAAATGAATCAGATTTTAAAGATGAAATCAATTTTATCATTCAAGCAGCAGTATATGACAGAGGAAACTTCTATAATAATACATATAAAAAATGGTTTGGAATGGTACCTATTAGAAAACCTGAATTATGGCCTTAAGAGTTTTTAAACTTTAATTTCATAATTTGTGTTTAATATATTTTATAATATAATAGAACAACTTAAACAATTAGGATAAATATGATAGATATTAAACTTTTACAAAAAGATTTTGATACTGTAAGTAAAGCACTACAAAAAAAAGGTGTTAGTAAAGAGATATTAGAAACTCTTAAACAAAATATTTTAGCTGTAAAATCTAAAAGACAAATTATGGAATCCCTTCAAGCTGAACAAAATTCTCTATCAAAACAATTTGGTATTTACAAAAAAGAGGGAAAAGATATCAATGAACTCAAAACAAATATAGCTGAATTAAAAACTCAAAGACAAACTTTAGAAGATGAAGTAAGAGAAGATGAAGAGATACTTAATAAACAACTTTTAGGTATCCCAAATATGCCACATAATGATGTTCCAATTGGTGCTGATGAAAATGAAAATATTGTAATAGAACAAATAGGAACACCAAAAAAATTTTCTTTTACACCAAAAGAGCATTGGGAACTTGGAGAAAATTCAAGAGAGATAGATTTTACAAGAGGTGTAAAATTAGCAAAAAGTAGATTTAGTGCATTAAATGGAACTTTAGCCAAACTTGAAAGAGCATTGATAAACTATTTTTTAGATTTTAATGAACAAAGAGGTTTTAAAGAATGGTATGTTCCTTTTATGGCAAATAGCTCAACACTTCAAGGAACTGGACAACTTCCAAAATTTGAAGATGATCTATTTAAAATAGAAGGGGAAGATTTATATCTTATCCCAACAGCAGAAGTTCAACTTACAAATTTATACAATGATGAAATATTAACAAAAGATGAACTTCCACTTTTGCTTACATCTTATACACCGTGTTTTAGAAAAGAAGCAGGAAGTGCAGGAAGAGATACAAGAGGGATCATCAGACAACATCAGTTTGATAAAGTTGAACTTGTAGCAATCACAACACCAGAACAATCAGAAGAAATTTTTAACAAAATGGTACAATGTGCAAGTGATATTTTAACTTCACTTGAATTACCTCACCAAAAAGTACAGCTTTGCACTGGTGATTTAGGTTTTAGTGCTTCTTATACAATAGATTTAGAAGTATGGCTTCCTGGACAAAATAAATATAGAGAAATAAGTTCTATAAGTAACACACTTGATTTTCAAGCTCGAAGAGCAAAAATAAGATATAAAGATAAAAAGAAAAATATTTTATGTCATACTCTAAATGGAAGTAGTTTAGCAGTAGGTAGAACACTTGTAGCTATTATGGAAAATCATCAAAGGGAAGATGGTAGTATAAAAATACCTGAAGTTTTAAAAAAATATATATAAAAAATAATATTCAATATAAAAGATATTTCACAAGGATAATAAAATATGAGAGATTGGTTAGATAATCATACAAACGATAAAATAAGAACACAAATGTATTATGCAAAGCAAGGTATTATAACACCTGATATGAAAGCTGTTGCAAAAGTTGAAAATATAGATGAAGAGCT
>Ga0256828_1002068_pt1 | contig 12211 bp, 11 predicted proteins | sample CV88metaG_FD_185993 | JGI IMG/M metagenome (GOLD analysis project Ga0256828, IMG submission 185993) | Hydrothermal vent microbial communities from East Pacific Rise, Pacific Ocean - CV88 | ecosystem: Environmental > Aquatic > Marine > Hydrothermal vents | place: Pacific Ocean: East Pacific Rise... | reverse complement strand
AGATGGCTCATAAGGGTATCTAGTGCTTTTGGGTTGCCTAGTAGTGTGGTAATATCTTTAAAGACAATGCCCTCTTTGGGAAAGTCTGGAATATCTCGGATGCTATCTTCTATAATCTGTTTATCTTCAAGAGAGAGTGACATAAATGGGTACCTCTTTTTCAAATATTTTAACATAGATTTATTAAATATGGCTCATTTTTAGGGAAGCTCTCTAAAAAATATAGGGAAAATAGTAGGAGTCTATGATACAATGGAGTTCTATTTATATTGAGGAGAAATATCTATGAAAAAATCTATACAATTGGCTCTTTTGGTACTACTACTTTCCCCATTGGGATTGAGTGCTCAAATGTCTGAAGAGGCGTTATCTGGAGTATGGTATGAGAAAGATTTTGGAGAGCAGACAGTTTGGCTCAATGCCGATAAACACTGTAAGTTTGTACGTGGAAAACTAACACTTTTTACGCCTAAAAGTTGTGAGTGGAACACTAGAGGAGAGATGACGTTAACCTACAAAGGTGAAAAAAGTAAGATATTTATGATGGTAAGTGATGGAAAACTTCTAATGTCTCAAAGTCCAGCACTTATCACAAAATATACAGCCGATACCATTTTAACCAAGGTGAAAGATCCTCAAATCATAGCCGATGCTGGTAAAAAAACGTTGTTAGGGCATTGGGATACACGTGACCACTCTATGCAACTCTACCTCTTCAATGATGATCAGTGTCAATACTTTAGAGGAGGAGAGGAGCTCTTCTCTCGCCAACAGTGTCGCTGGAATGCTGGAGAGCAAGGGGCTATTGTGATGTTTAGTGATGTAGAAAATCCTCTACGCAATACGGTACTTTTTATTAAGCATATTGGAGAGTACCTCTATGCCGATAAAGATAAAAACAATCTTCTACCAGCTAGAGCAAAGATTCTTATGGTGCCTGAGGTAAAAGAGAAGTAATCTTAGAGTAGTTTTGAGACTTTTTTGCTATAATCTTTACCATAACAATGCAAAGGTGTAGCAATGGAAGATGTAGTACAATGGCTCAAAGACAACGGCAATTTAAAGATAATCGATACCCCCCTAGATGTAGAACTTGAGATTCCTCATGTAGCATATATTGAGGTAAAAAAAGAGGACTCACGTCCTATTTTGTTTACTAAACCCATTAACAAAGCAAAAGGCATTGAGTACGATATGCCTGTGCTTATGAATATTTTTGCTAATAAGCAACTTACAGAAGATATCTTTGGTAAGCACCCTGACTTGGTGGCAGAAGGTATTGATGAACTTCTTAAACTCAAACCCCCTAAAGCCTTGATAGATAAAATCAAAATGATTCCTAAACTCTTTTCTCTTAAAAATGTTTTTCCAAAACGTCTGAACTTTACGGGAGAGTGTCAAGAGGTTATCGTGCCTAAAGAGGAGGTAGATTTAGACACCTTACCCATCTTAAAAACATGGGAAGAGGATGGTGGAGCGTTCATTACAATGGGGCAGGTCTATACCCAAAGCCTTGATGGAAGTATGCAAAACTTAGGAATGTACCGTCTACAACAGTATGACAAAAACCGTCTAGGTATGCACTGGCAGATACACAAAGATGCTTCACACTTTTTTGACCAGTACCAAAGAGCAGGGAAGAAGATGCCTATTACCGTAGCCATTGGGGGTGACCCCCTTTACATTTGGTGTGGACAAGCCCCAATGCCTCACGGGATGTTTGAGATGCTGCTTTATGGATTTGTACGTGGGAAAAATGCCCAGCTTGTAAAGTCCATCACGAACGATATTTACATTCCTAGAGATGTTGATGTGGTCATAGAGGGGTTTGTAGACCCTGAACTTACAGAGATAGAAGGACCATTTGGTGATCATACGGGCTACTACACCCTTAAAGAGCCTTTTCCAGTGATGGAGGTAGAGACCATTACCATGAAAAAGAACCCCGTCTTTGCGGCAACCGTTGTAGGGAAGCCACCACTAGAAGACAAGTACATGGGGTGGGCAACTGAGCGTGTATTCCTTCCTATGCTTAAACCAATGGCACCTGATCTCATAGACTACAATATGCCAGAAAATGGGGTATTTCATAACCTTATACTAGCAAAGATGAAAACCCTCTACAAAGGGCATGCGATGCAGTTTATGCACGCATTTTGGGGTGTAGGGCAGATGAGCTTTGTCAAACATGCTATCTTTGTAGGTGAAGATGCTCCAGAGTTAGAGTCGTTTGAAGCACTTACGGAACATGTGCTAAACCGTCTTACTCCTGAGAGAGTCTTCATTACCAAAGGAATTGTAGACCACCTAGACCACTCCTCTTCAGAGCAGTTTGTGGGTGGTAAACTAGGAATTGATGCTACAGATGACGAAGTAGAAGAGGGGGTAAAACTCCTCATAGACGATGCCGAACTCTTAGAGAAAATACAAGCCATCCAACCACGTGTCAAACAGCTCAAACAGTACTTTACCCATACGAAAAACCCTGTATGTGTCATCGCAGTTGAGAAGAAAAAGAGTATGCAAAAACTCATTAAAAAGCTAGAGGTACTTCAAGAGCATATCAAACTACTCATCATCGTTGATGTAGCCAACAATGACATAGACGACCCATATATGCTCGTATGGCGTGTGGTAAACAACATTGACGCAAGCCGTGATGTAAAACTAGAACCCTTCATAGCCGTAGATGCCACCAACAAAGGCGAAGCCGACGGATTTGAAAGAGAGTGGCCAGGTGACACCTTCTGTACCAAGTCTGTACTAGACGATCTACAAGAAAAAGGGCTGATAGATATAGATGAAGCGTTTATTAGAAAGTTTGGGTTGTTGCCGTTTGCGTAGGGCTTCACTCAATAGGAGGTAGTGAGGTTATGGTGTGTTTTAATATGAATCATAACAATCAAATCTTGTAGGTGCGACCATGTCGCACGTCTAATCTCAGTTTAATGTATGGGCAATTTCAATTGTGACTATCATAGTGTTTACTCCTTGACGTGCGATATAATCGCACCTAAAAATACTTTAAATTTTACTACACAGAAGAAAAAATAATCTAATTCAGATAAAAACCCTCTCATTTAATTTTTCTTTAAAGTTAATAAGATATAATTTCCTTACAAATAAAAATTATCGTTTAAGGAATAACTATGTTAGTTACTAAAAAAGCTCCAGATTTCACAGCAACAGCTGTACTTGCAGATGGTCAGATTGTTGAAGATTTTAATCTTATGGAAAATTTAGGTGAAAAGGGTGCTGTACTTTTTTTCTATCCACTAGACTTTACGTTTGTATGTCCTTCTGAGATTATTGCGTTCTCTAAGAGAGCTGCTGAGTTTAGAGAGAGAGGTGTCAATGTAATTGGTGTTTCAGTGGACAGCCAATTTTCACACTTTGCTTGGAGAGAGACACCAGTAAACGAAGGTGGTATTGGTAGAGTTGATATGCCATTGGTTGCTGACCTTACTAAACAAATTGCTAGAGATTATGACGTTCTTTTTGACGAAGCAGTAGCACTTAGAGGTTCATTCCTTATTGATGCTGATGGTACAGTAAGACACGCAGTCATTAACGACCTTCCACTTGGAAGAAACATTGATGAGATGATTAGAATGGTAGATACAATGCTATTTACTAACGAGCATGGTGAAGTATGTCCTGCTGGTTGGGTAAAAGGTGATGAAGGTATGACACCAACAACTGATGGTGTAGCAAACTACCTTGACAAACACGCTGAAGAGCTATAGCACTTTCCCAGCTTTGGCTGGGAGTATTTCAAAACCATAGGTTAGCCTCATATCTCACTTTCTTCTTCCCTCCTTTTTTTCTTGGGATGTGGGGCTAACCTATGGTTTTGTAATGCCGATAAAGGAGAGAATTTGACCGACTACGTCACACTACTAAAAAACAAAGAACTTAAAGCTACTTTCCAACGCATGAGTATTTTAGAAGTTATTAATAGGGCTGGGCACATGAGTGTAGAGGCTATTTTTGCTGAGGTCTCAAAAGTACACCCCTCATTGTCTTTAGCAACTGTCTATAAAAATATTGTATTGATGGTTGAAAAAGGGGTATTGGTTGAAGTGCCTATTACAGGTAAGAAGTCCAAGTATGAGCTTGCCAAAGAAGACCATATTCATCTTGTATGTACCGAGTGTGGAGAGGTGGAGGATAGACCAAAACTTCAAGAGGCCGATAGAGTGCTACATACCCTCACAGATGAAGAGAGTTTTGCGTTACATAAACAGCAAATTAACCTCTATGGGGTGTGTCGTGCTTGTCAAATGGAGGTTGCCTCTTAAGAGGTAATACTTCCTATTTTTAGATATGTTATAATCTTTAAAATATTTTAAAGGTTACCTCTATGTTAAAGAAATCATCACTTATTTTACCTCTTTTTATGTTTCTTGTTGGTTGTGGAGGGGGTAGCTCTACCACTGTAGATACAACGTTTGACCAATCTCTCTCCTATAGTGAAGATAAACGCATTAATCTGCTTAATCCAAATCGTGGTTTTTATGATGCTGATTATGCATTAGAAAAAGATGTAGATTATAATCGTTTTAGTTCAGCATTTAATGAAGGATATCGTCTAGTTTATGCACCATTAAATTTAGAAGAGTATCGTGAAACACAAACACTTCCTAACTCACTTTTAACAACGATTGAAAAGAATTTTCAAGATGCAAATAGTTCTGGCGTCAAGCTCATTTTTCGTATGAAATATTATAATGAAATAGGAGGTGAGGATGCAGATAAAGAGATTATTGATGGACATTTAACCCAGTTAACACCTCTTTTCCAACGCTATGCAAATACTATCTCCGTAGTACAAGCAGGGATTATTGGACCATGGGGAGAGTGGCATAGTTTTACAGGAGATTATAGTGAGGAAGATAGTGACTATAAAGCAAATCGTAGGGCTATTGTTGATAGACTTGCTACAATTTTTCCTAAGAAGTATATAGCGTTACGTACTCCTATGCATAAAGAGGAGTTATTTGGTAAACTTGATGTAGAGAGCAAGGAGGGTACTTCTGCTATGATTACACCTGACATAGCATGGAGTGATGATATTCGTGCTAGAGTAGGACATCATAATGATTGTGTTTTGGCAACTAAAACAGATATGGGTACCTACCCTTCCGACAATATAGAGTTTTGGAAATCTTATGTGGAGAATGATAGTTATTATGCTCCAGTAGGAGGAGAAACTTGTGGTATTGGAGAGGGAGAAGATGCAAAACTCTCTGATTGTGACAATACACTTAAAGAGTTTAAGCGTTTACATTATGCCTATTTGAATGAGAGCTATCATCCTGATGTTATACAAAAATGGAAAGATCAAGGGTGTTATCAAACTATAAAAGAGAATTTAGGGTATCGTTTTGTGGCTACCTCATTGGAGGAGAAGTCTCCTATACGGTATAGATTGTGGTTAGAAAACAGAGGATTTTCTTCAGCATATAGTGATGCACCTCTCTCTTTTATCTTATCAAACCAATCAGATAAATATAAGGTTCTAACATCTGTAGATATCAAAAAAATAGCTGCAGGGAGTAGACTCTTTATAGATGTAGATTTTGATAAAAGTCGTATTGATAGTGGAGAGTATTGTCTCTATGTCCAAATAGGAGAGGGAAACAACGCTATTAGACTCTCCAATGCCAATCTTTGGGATGAGAATACCACGAGTAATAGACTCCTTTGTGGTATTGAGGTAGAGTAGGGGCTATTTAAAAATAGCACTTCCTACACGTACAAGGTTTGAACCACATTGTATGGCTAAGGCATAGTCACTGCTCATTCCCATAGAGCAGATGGTAGCTCCTTGTTTTTGTAGCTTCTCAAAAATAGCGTGGGTTGTTTCAAAACTCTTTTGAACCATTTTCTCATCCTCGCTATGTGCCCCAATGCTCATGACCCCTTTAAGGGTAATGTTTGGACAACGCTCTAAAATCTCCTGATATCTATCGTACGCCTCTTGGCTACTAAAACCAGACTTTGTCTCTTCATTGGCAGCATTAATTTGAACTAAACAAGCCATTTTCTTCTCTTTGGCTTGTAGCTTTTTATTGAGCTCTAGTGCCAGTTCAATGCTGTCAAGTGACTGCATAAGTGTAGGGTTAAGGTCTATGAGGTTGTTGATTTTGTTTTTTTGAAGTGAACCTATCATCTGCCATTGAATAGGTAGTGCTTCAAGGGTCTGCATACGCTGTGAGAGTTGTTGCACTTGGTTCTCTCCAAAGGCACGTTGTCCAAGAGAGTAGAGGGTTTCAATGTTCTCTACTTGGGTGTACTTTCCTACAGCAACAAGTTGTACGATGTGGTGTTGGCTTACACGTAATCGTGCCTCCTCAATGTTCCAAATAATGTTGTCTAAAGATGCTCTTAACGTCTCTTTTTCTAATATAGGCATAGTGTTTATCCTCCAATTAATCTGTGAATGTCATTATACAATCCTAACAACATAAGCGCAAGTAGTAGTCCCCAACCAATCATCGTAAGATACATCATTACTTTTTCATTGGCTGGTTTGCCTGTGAGCATCTCATAGAGGTTAAAGACAATATGCCCACCGTCAAGGGCAGGGATAGGTAGTAGATTGAGTACCCCAAGGTTGACAGAGATAAGTGCTGTAAAGAAAAAGAGCGATAGGATACCCGCAGCACTAGCTTTGGCTGTGACATCTACAATGGTAATGATGCCTCCAAGTTTGTCGGTGCTTACTACTCCAGTAATGAGCTTTTGAAGAGACTCAAAGATGAGAAGTGAAGATTTTTTAGTCTCCTCCCATGCGTAACCAAAGCCCTCTACAAGTCCGTAGTGAACACTCTCTTGTTTGTTGAGTGGAGAGATACCAATAATACGTCGTTGAATAGGTTCACCAAAGAGATTTTGATCTTCTATAACTTTAGGCCAAAGTGTAAGGTCTAGAAGTGTGCCATTACGCTCCACAAGAAGAGAGACACTACCTTCTGAGCTATTGATAGTTTTCCCAATGTTTTCCCAATAGGGTGTTTTTTTCCCATTAATTTGGATAATCTTGTCATTGATTTGTATGCCAGCTTGAAACGCAGGGGTCTCTTTACCTACACTCCCTACATAGCTTAAAAGTTTTGGTACACCAAGGTAGGCAATAGCCAAATAGAGCATAAATGCCATCAAGAAGTTAGCAAAAGGACCAGCAAGTAAGATGATAATGCGTTGCCAAGGTTTTTTAGTGTTGTAGCTGTCATCATCGTAGCTTATGTTGGTAGGGTCAGAGTCATCTTGCCCTTTCATTTTGACATAGCCCCCTAGAGGAATGGCAGAGAGGCTCCACTGGGTTTTGCCAATCTGTTTGCTCCAGAGTTTTTTACCAAAGCCTATGCTAAATACATCAACTTGTACCCCAAAAAAACGTGCTGCTAAAAAGTGTCCCAATTCATGAAAGAAGATGAGTACCGATAAGACTAAAAGTGCTGCTAATATGCCCATATAAACCCTTGTATGATAAAATTGTGTCATTATAACCAAGAGTGTTGAAAAATTGATATAGATTAATTAGTTATAAAAATTTTATTGGTAGAATAGATGATATTGTATTAATTTTTATGAAAGGAAAAGAGAAGTATGCAAGTAGAAAAGCAAAATAGTGAAAACAAAGAGAGTGTTGTAGAAGATTTGGTGAGTGCCAATGAGGAAGTCGTTGAAGAGACTCCTGTAGTAGAAGAAGAGGCAACCAAAGAGGAGGCGCAAGTCATTTTTGACAAGAAATTGCCTAAAGATAAGATGGCAAAAGTTTTGGTAGAAGAGGCTAAAACTTTGGTCTCTCATGCTGAGGGGAAGATGGATGAGTGTAAACTTCTTCTTGCTGATGATTTAAGTGCGTATGAGAGTGCAAAAACAGCACTCAAAGAGGGAGGACTCAATGAGTGTGATGTGCTTCTTTCAGCATTGGGGTATCATGAGAGTGATGAAGATGAAATAGCTGAAGAGGGGATTGTCTTTGAGACCAAAGAGGAGGTAGCACCTTTGTATGTAAAAGATGTCTCTAGTGGTAAGTTTAGTAGCTTTCTTCTCTCCTTAATTGTAGGGGCTGGAGGGGTTGTAGGTACAGCGTACTATGCGACACAACAGCTAGGGTTGACACTAGATACAACCAAACTTCCCTCTATGGATGTTGTCAATAAAGTTCTAGGATGGGTAGGGACACAAATAGGTCGTCCTGATGATGTGATGAGTGGAGGATTGGCTCTTGGAGGTGCTTCACTACTCTTAATGGTGCTTGTCTATAAGATTCGTGTAAGTAGTAAAGCAAATAAAAATCTTACTTTCGCAAGCAATCAGCTAGAAGAGGCGAAACGTCATGTCTCTTACAAAGAGGATTGTAAATCGCAAATGGAGAAGATTGATGCCCATATCCATGATGCTATTGATACACTTAAAACCCATCAGGTACTCTTTAATGAACAAAAAGGAAAACTACAACGTATTTTACATATTGAGGGTGAGCAAGAGTCTTATGGTGCCTATCATGAGAAGTCTAAAGAGATTATGGAGGAGACGGCAAAACTTTCAAAATCTGTACGTGGCTTTATGGCTGTACCAATGTCTGAAGAGGGAAAACTCTCAGGGAAGAGTACACTCCTTTTACACAGTGCAAAAGAGAAGATGAAAAAGATGATAGATTCGCTCTATTAGAAGAGAACATACCCTCAATTAAGAGGGTATGTACATTAAGGAGTATCTTGATTAAAATTTGTAGTTTGCGTAAATTTCAAGTGCATTTACTGCGTCAGCATCGTCTTCATTTGCTGTAGTACTTGTAAATACAAGACCTGCATCTACTGTTGAAGTGATATCATAACCTAAGATAAGGTCAAACTCATTTCCTTGATCGTAATCTGCATAAGAGAGTTCAGCTGCTACACCAGAGATAGTCGTTGAAGCACCTACTTTAAACGCATCTACATCTTCATTGTAGGTACTTGAAGCAAATGTATTCCAAGAGCTTGTATAGAGACTATCTACCCCTACATAACCAGTAGCATTGTCTTGAATGGCATTGTATGCTGCGTAAACATCAAACCCTGAAACGCTTCCAGAAACTTTTACACCGTATGCTGTAGCATCTTCACCAGCATCATAATCTGTTGCTACATATTGAGCATCTACTTTTGCCATACCAAAATTGTATCCAGCATCTACATAGACTTGTGTGTAACTTGCCGCATCTACGTTGTAGTACCATACACTAGCGTTAAGTGTTTTGTCATCATATACAGCACCAAATGCGTAGTTATCACCATTATCTGCAAGGTTTAAGAAGTTGTCTCCAGTGTTGTTCTGTCTCCATTTTGCAACATAAGAACCTACCAATGTTACATTTTCAATAGAGCTGTTGACCAATGTGTAGGCTTCAAAGCTACTTGGCGCAAGGAGCCAATCGAAAGAACCAAGCATTGGTGTATCAAGAAGTTGACGACCTGCTACAAAAGTAGTATCTTCATAGGTAAATGTTGCATTAGCTACGTTGAAGATGGCGCCTCTTTTGTCACCTTCCATATACATAAGGTTCTCTTGTTTAAGTGTGTTGAGGTACCCAATAGCTGAGAAGTTTAATGTTACAAAGTCATTGACTTTGTGTGCTACATCTAAAGTTGCAGCCAAAGCAAGTTGAGATGCCTCTTGTGAGAACATATCGTTTGTATCACTAGCATCATTAGTAATGTAGTAAGCTGTAAGTTTACCAGCGATAGTTGTTGCTTTGTTACAATCTGTTGTAACTGGTGCTGGTACAGCTTGGGCTACTGGAGCAATATCTCCACCTGCGAATGCGCTGCTTACAGCCAATGCTGCTACGAGTGAAAGTTGTGTAAATTTCATATAGAATCCTTAAATTAATAAATTGTAAGGAAGCATAACATAAGAGAGAGGAGAAAAAGGGCGAAGAATTGCTTAAAAATTAAGCAATCTTAGATTTTTACCTTTTTAAAGAAGTCTCGTACATACTCATAGCCTGAGTAGAGGGTAAGAAGGACAGCTAACCATAAGAGTAGGGTAGCCCCTTGCCAATGCATGAGTAGAAACCCAATAGCTACCATCTGAACGACGGTTTTGACTTTTCCCATCCAGCTAGCACTAATGTCTATGCCTTCAGCCACAGCAGAGACACGTAAGCCAGTAATGAAAAGCTCACGGGTAATAATGAGAAAGACTGCCCATGGAGAGGCAACCCCTTGCATCATGAGTCCTAAAAATCCTGCGAGGGTGAGCATCTTGTCAGCTAAAGGGTCTAAGATAGATCCCAATACGGTAATCTGATTGAAAGTACGTGCAATATAGCCATCAAAGAAGTCAGTTGCTGAAGCTACTACAAAGATAAAGGCCGCAAAGTAGTTGAGCCATGAGGTGTGTATATGCTCAAAAAGAGCAAGGTCTTGGTTGACAAGAAAGAGAAACATTAAAGGGGCAAGAAGCAACCGAATAAATGCTAAAAGGTTTGGAATATTAAAAATTTGAGCATTTTTCATTGTCTCTTACCTCTCTTTTGTTATCTAAATGTTGTTCCACCATCAACTACAAGGGTTTGTCCTGTAATCCATGATGCTTCTGGGGTACAGAGGAAATAGACAGAACCTGCTAAATCTTCTGGACTTCCCATTCTGTTGACTGCTGAACGTTTAATAGTTTCAGCTTTTACCTCTTCGTAGTTGGTGAAAGCTTTGAGTGCGTCGGTGTCGATTGGTCCACCTGAGACGGCATTGACTCTAATGCCCATATCGCCTAGTTCTACAGCAGCGTAACGGCTCATCGCCTCTACAGCAGCTTTGTTTGTACCATGCCCCGCATAGTTTTCAATGTAGATGAGGTTTCCTGTTGAACTAAGTGTCACAATGGCACCACCACCTACTTTTTCCATACGTACAGCTGCCTCTTGTGAACCACGTACAAAAGCACCTACGGTTGCTGTATAGATGTTGGTGAGACCTTTTTTAGGACGAAGTTTCATAAACTTACCATACCCACCCACAACTGGACGACCATAAATCATAGCATTACTTACAAAGAAATCTACACGATCAAAGTCTTCATCAATGGCTTGAAAGAGTGGTTTAAACTCATCAAGTTCCAAGATATTCAGTGGGTACGCTTTGGCTTTGATGCCATATTTGCTCTCTAAATCGGCAGCAATTTCATTGGCTGCTTCTTTGTTTGAGTTGTATGTAAATGCCACATTGACACCATTTTGTGCAAACTTCTCTGCAACTGCTTTTCCGATTCCTTTGGTGGCACCTGTAATAACAAGTGTTTTCCCTTTCATTTGTGACATTATTTTGCTCCTATAATGGTATATTTTTTCATAATGGTTTCTATCTTTTTCATATTCTCAAGGCTTGGTGCTACAAGAGGAAGTCTGTACTCTAACGTCTCTGTAAGTCCAGCAATATACATCGCAGCCTTAATAGGGATAGGGTTACTCTCACAAAAGAGTACTTTATTAATCTCAAAGAGTTCATCGTTGAGGGCTTTGGCTGTTTTGAAGTCACCTTCAAGGGCAGCGTGAGCAAGTTTGGCTTTCATGTCAGGTAGAAGGTTAGAGGTGACTGAAGTAATCCCTTTTCCACCACTTGCCAAAATAGGAAAGTCAATCGCATCATCACCAGAGAAAACGTAAAGCTCAGGTACCTTAGCTAAAAGTTCAACCGTTCTTTCAATAGAACCAGTTGCCTCTTTAATCCCCATAATGTTCTCTACATCATCAAAGAGTCTTTTGACAGTATCTGGTAAGATGTCTACCCCTGTACGTCCTGGTACATTGTAGAGCATAAATGGAAGTTCTACAGCACTAGCGATGGCTTTGTAGTGTTGGTAGAGCCCCTCTTGGCTTGGTTTGTTGTAGTAGGGGCTTACAGAGAAGATGGCATCAACCCCACATGCTTGGGCATGTTTAGCGATGTCTATGGCTTCATGTGTAGCGTTGCTCCCAGCACCTGCTAGTACTTTGGTTGAAGTATTTTTACACACCTCTACGGCAATCTCAATACAACGTTTATGTTCGTCATGGCTCAGTGTTGCTGACTCACCAGTTGTACCTACAGGACATACAGCATCAATACCGTTGTCTATTTGTCTTTGGATGAGTGTCGCAAAGGTTGCTTCGTCAAGTGTACCATTTTTAAATGGTGTGATAAGTGCTGTGGTCGCACCGGTAATATAGTTGTTC
>Ga0256828_1002066_pt1 | contig 12217 bp, 12 predicted proteins | sample CV88metaG_FD_185993 | JGI IMG/M metagenome (GOLD analysis project Ga0256828, IMG submission 185993) | Hydrothermal vent microbial communities from East Pacific Rise, Pacific Ocean - CV88 | ecosystem: Environmental > Aquatic > Marine > Hydrothermal vents | place: Pacific Ocean: East Pacific Rise... | reverse complement strand
ATCAATATTAGCTTTTCTTTAACAAAACGTGTCACCAATGATGAAAAAGTACGTTATTTTGCTTCTGGAGATAGAGATGATTTTAAAAAACTTGAAACCAAGGATTTTCCTATCTCTCTACCTCCTATTGAGATACATGTAAAACCCCTCCCCCCTCATACACAAATCGTTGGAGAGTATACACTGGAATATCACATAAATACCCATAAAGGTGTGGCATATAGTCCCCTTCCCTTACAGATAATACTTAAGGGGAAAGGCTTCCCTCCTCACATACAAAATCTCATCCCTAAGAGTCCAGACTATACGCTGTTCAGTGAAGCACCTGAAATTAAAACTTTTCCTAGTCAAAAGGGCTTCATTACCCAAGCCAAATATCTCTTTGCCTTGAGCGCAAGTAAGAGTTTTATACTTCCTGCCATTACACTCCATGCTTTTAATCCACAAACACACAAAAGTTATACACTCGAAATACCTCAACAAGATTTTAAAATAGATGCAGTTGACAAAAATACATTGATTGACACAATCGATACCCCACCATTCCTACATACAGATTTCTCTTGGCTAAAAAATCTATTGACATATCTTGTTGTTTTTCTTGCAGGTTACCTCACAGCTTATTTGATAAAATGGCAAAAAAGAACCTCAATACAAAACACCCCTCCCCTTATAGCAAAAATACAAGATACCAAAGATGCCAAAGCCCTACTGCAAATTCTTATGGCACAAGACAGTCACCGTTTTAGCACGTGCATTACAACATTGGAAAGTTCTTTGTATCAAAATGGTAAAATCAACTTAAGTAAAGTGAAAGAAGAGGCAATCGATTTAGTATGAATACAAAAATAAACACACTGAAAAAAGAACTAGCCAAAGCTGTTATAGGACAAGAAAACATGATAGAGGGTCTGCTCATAGGGCTTCTTTGTGATGGACATATTTTAGTAGAAGGAGTCCCTGGGCTTGCCAAAACTACCACCATCAATGCACTTAGCCGGGCCATAGGACTAGATGCTAAACGTATACAGTTCACCCCTGACCTTTTACCATCAGACATCATTGGTGCACAAATTTACAACCCGCAAGACCATACTTTTAGCGTGAAAAAAGGCCCTCTTTTCACACACCTACTCTTAGCCGATGAGATTAACCGTGCACCTGCCAAAGTACAGTCTGCTCTACTGGAGGTCATGCAAGAGAGACAAGTAACCATAGGAGATGAGACATTTAAACTCGATAGCCCTTTCCTCGTCATGGCAACCCAAAATCCCATAGAACAAGAAGGTGTCTATGCCTTACCTGAAGCCCAGCTAGACAGATTTATGATGAAAATTGTCGTCCAACACAATTCTGAAGAAGAAGAGCTTGAGATCATGCGTAAGGCTGCAAGTAAAAGTTTTGCTAAGGTACAACCCGTACTGAACATAGAAGATTTACACGCCTTACAAAAAGAACTAGAAAATATTCACATAGATGAAGAGTTAGAACGCTACATGGTTCAGCTCATTACTGCTACCAGAGAGCCAAAGCGTTTTGGCTTAGAGAGTATTGAGGATTCCATTATGTTTGGAGCAAGTCCTAGAGCATCCATAGACCTCTACAAAGCAAGCCGAGCCCAGTCCTTTTTAAAGGGTAAAACATTTGTAAGCCCTTCAGACATAGCAGATGTGATTCATAAGGTCTTACGTCATCGTATCGTGCTTTCTTATGAAGCTAGAGCTAAAGGGGTTACAAGTGATGAAGTCATCTCTAAGATTGTTGAAACATTACCCATACCGTAATGAACACAGCATTAAAAGCGCTCCAACTCAAAGCGAGACACCAAGTCTATACACTTCTTGCAGGACATAACCTCTCAAATTTACGTGGAGAGGGGTACGATTTTGCAGAACTACGTGAGTACCAAATGGGTGACGACATCCGTAAAATTAACTGGATGATAACAGCAAAGCTCGGTAAACCTTATATAAAGGAGCTGCATGCCAATCGTGAACTCTCAGTCGTTGTCACCACTTTAATGGATGGAAGCCTCTATTTTGGCGCAGGAAACAGTAAACAACAGAAGCTTACAGAAGTAGCTACACTCTTAGGCTACGCAACACAACAACAAAGTGACCTTTTTACAGGACTGTGTTACACACAAGAGCAAATAGACACTACTCCACCCACCAAACAACTCTACCATATAGAACAGTTTTCACAAACACTCTTTGAGGTACCTCTATTAAAAACAACCCTTGACACAAAAGATGCTATACAAGACCTCTTTAACCGCATACATAAACCTTCTCTCATCTTTGTCATAGGGGATTTTTTAGAAGAGATAGACCTCTCTTTACTTGCCCAAAAACATGAAGTCATCGCCATACTCATACGAGACAGAGAAGAAGAGTCACCTAAAGCATTAGGCGAAGTGATGCTTTCAAACCCTAAAGATGAGAGTAAAGTGGAAACCTATTTTGGGAAACGAAGTATAGAGAAATATCTATCCAAACTGAAAGAGCATGATGAAAAACTCATCGAACATTTTTCACAGCATGATATACGGTATGTGAAGATATATACGGATGATGAGGTGGTGGGGAAATTGGTTTCGTTGTTTGTCTAAACAAACAACAAAAATGCAAACACCACAAACAAGATAAAGTGTAAGAAACCTTCGAGTACATTGGTCTCTCCATCACTGAAGTTGACAATGCTTAACAACAGGGTAAGTCCCAACATCACTCCTTGTATAGGGGTCAGTGAAAGGTTGAGCTCCATGCCGTAGTATCTTGATACTAAAATCACCGCAGGGATAGTAAGTAAAATAGTTGCTAACGATGCACCAAGGGCAATGTTAATCACTGTTTGCATACGGTTGTCAACAGCAGCACGTACCGCAGTGATGAGTTCAGGCGCTGCAGAAATCACAGCAACACCTACCGCTCCTATGGCAAGAGGTAGTCCAAAGGTTTCTAAGGTATTTCCCATAAACACAGAAAGTATCTCTGCTAGTACTCCAATGATGATAATGGAAAGTACCAAATTAAAAGCATGATACCATGCATTAATCTCTACATGAGGTGCACATACACCATTTTCATCACAGTTTTCTTCTTCTTTTGCATACTCAAAAAAATACTTGTGGGACTTAAGTTGTATCCGTGTAAATACAATGTAAAGCAAGATAAACATCACTACATTAAATAACATAAACATATCATGGTGCGTAGGATTAATGAAGTGTGGGAGAACCATAGCTATGCCAATAGCCACAAGTAACATAGAAAGATACGAGTTAGATGAGTCTACATTGTAAGGCTGTTCGCCATACTTCAGACCACCTATAATAGCAGCGATACCAAGCAAACCATTAATATCTAACATAATCGCTGAGTAAATGGTATCACGTGCGAGGACAGGACTTCCTGCATGCATCATCATAATGACAATAATGACTATTTCAACGATAACTGCTGAGATAGTGAGTATCAGCGTACCATAAGGCTCACCAAATTTCTCTGCAAGCATTTCAGCATGGTGTGCCACAGACATGGCAGCGTACATGATGACGACAAACAATATGCCAAGTCCAAGCAAGTTTCCTGCAGTACTGTGTACCAAAGTATGTTCAAAATGGCTTATACCAAAGTATGTAATAAGGGCTAAAAAGAGGCTGTACTCTTTTGAAAAGTCTTTCAATATTTGCATTATTTTATGATATCCCCATACTCTGCATCTGCATTAAGTTTCAATTTCCCCTCTACATTTGACAAACGTGTATCATCTCTCTTAAAAGCTTTAGCTAACCGTTTAATGACTTTCTCTTGATGCTTTTCTTTCACAATTTTATGCTTTTTAAAAAACTTTTTGAGTCCTATCCATTGGATATCTTCCTTCAATATCACTTCTTCTGTGTGCACCTCTATCGCATCTTCCTCTTGTACTGAGTTTCTATGTTCAAGCTGACGTACATAGAGTGAGCGCATCTCATGAAATGCATCTTTAAGAAGATCAATTTCCCCACGAAGTGTTGTGGATATCTGTTTATTGGATTCTTTTAGGTCTACCACTGTCTCTTTTAGTACAGCAATGGTTTCGTCTTTGGCTTGAAGTAAAGCTTTATAATCTTTTTTTGTTGCTGTTGTCTCTGCAGTTTTGGGCTGAGTCACGGTAGGCTTAGAGACCATATTTGTCTCTTTTTTTGTCACATTGTCAACCACAATGTAAAGCTTCCCTTCTACATTCTTAGAAGTAAGTATCCCTCTTTTTATCTTCGCATATACCGCCTGTCTCGAGATACCAAGTTCCTTGGCATACTCTGCAGGTTTCATTAATTTTTCCATACTTATTCCCTATCTATATTATATGATTTACAAAATTTGTAGAGTGTAACATAAGTTTTATGAAAGGTTGACAGTAAATAAAGGACAAAAGATAAAGTAGTCCTCATACTTTCATTTAGAAATGCTGTGGGCTAATTTACTTTTGTGTGCCGTCTAAGACGGGGACGAATAGACACTGTTCTATTGTCTCAGATGTTATTCGTCCATTTTTTTTATAATAACGCGTAATGATATGATAATTCTCTGCCTCTTCCACAGGAGCTACCAATATCCCACCCTCTGCAAGCTGTTCAAATAAGACTTCAGGTATCTCTTTGGCTGTAGCAGAGAAAAGTATACGTTCAAAAGGAGCATACTGCTTCCAACCACGCTGTCCATCATCAAAACGTGTGATAATGTTATACATTTCATGTTCAGAAAATCTAGTTTTTGCTACTTTTAAGAGTTCATCTATACGTTCTATAGTAAACACACGACGACATATTTTAGAAAGTATGGCAGCTTGATACCCCGAGCCACAGCCTACTTCAAGTACAGAGTCCACACCTTTAAGTTCAAGGTGCTGCGTCATCTTTGCGACGGTTAAAGGAGAAGAGATGTATTGACTCGCGGCCAAAGGTAAAGCTTCTAAGGTATAGGAAAGATGCTTAAATTCATTCGGTACAAAAATCTCTCTGTCAACTGCTAGAAAAGCTTCTTTTACATGTGTATCAAGCTCAAAATGTTTTTCTATTGCCTCTACAAGATTTTGTCTGTTTCTTGCTTTTATCATCTCTTTAAAGTCCCTGTCCCTATTCTAATTTGCTGAATTCTATCCAAAATCTAGTTAAATAGGCTTTTGAATTTATCCCAGATACCAGGTTCTTCTATCCCTTTATCTTTATTGTCCATTCTTAAAAAGCTAGAGCAGCCTACTTTACTGCCTGCATCACAAGCCTTTTTATAGTATTCTTTTTCTTTACTTCGACTTCTTTCTACGCCAAAGCCACCTCTGTAAATAATGGCTACATTGATACACGCATCTGCCCCTTTAAGTGCACAGGCTTTTTCATAATATTCTCGTGACAGTACATCATCCTGTCGTACATCATGCCCGTCGCGATAAATCGTTCCCAAAGCATTACATGCCGTAACAATACCTCTTTTACAAGACTGTTCCAAATAAGGTTTTGCCCCGCCATAATGTTTGTCTTTAAAATAGTTTTCGCCCATTGTATCACAGGCTTTCTCTTCCCCATACTGACATGCTCGACGTATGTATTCAAGTCCCAAGTCTTTTTTCTCCTGATCTTCGGCATTACTCCCCGTGCTTAATGCTAATCCCGCACTATAACAACTGCTTACCTCACCATTTCGACATGCTTTTATCTGTTCTTCTATGTCTACCGCGTGAAGACCCATAGCCAAAACACATGCCAGACCTATCCATTTTAATTTCATCTTATTCCCTTTTAATCCATCACAATATAGCGACGCATTTTTTTTATTTCTCGAAAATCTATTACACCCTCTATGGCTTCTTCAGCATCATTCATCACGACATTTCCTGCTGGAGAGATAATGGATGAGCTCTTTGCCATATCATTATCTGCACTGTTAGAGACAACCACATAACACTGATTCATGACCGCCAAAGCACGAGAAAGGACTTCTAGATGTATTTTTCTAAGTTTTCCCCATCTTGAAGGTATCAAAACCACATCTACATTCTCAACCTGTTCCCATAGTTCTTTAAAACGTAACTCAAAACATATAAGCAAAGCATATGTCACCCCTTCTATCATAAAAGGCCGTATCTTTTTCTTCTTCCCCGCACGAAAATAGAGATCTTCATCTCCTAATTTAAAAAGTTTGACTTTATTTTGTCTATGAATCACTTTATGTTTGTGTATCACCACAGCTTGGTTGACAAAATCATCACCATCTTCCAATACAAGTGTCAATACCACTATCTGCTCATCAACCTCTTTTTTAAGTGTTTTAAGTGCATTGGCTGAAAATTTTGCAGCCGTTGTCATATGCTCATAATCTAGTCCTGTTAAAAAAACTTCGGGCGTGACAACAATATGTTTATCCTGATTATTTTCTAAGTGCAAAAGTAAGGTATCAAGGTTTTCTTGATACCGCTTATAGGAGGGAAGTTGTAAAGTGACCACTTTGAGTGTTTTTGGTTTACCAATCATAACAATTCCTAAAAGTCATCTAAATCCAAACTACCTTTAGAGTAGTTGGTTACATTTCCTTCAAAAAAGTTTGTTTTTTGATCATTAAATTGAGAGAAGTTATCGACCCACTTAATAGGGTGTTCAACATTATAAAGTCTCTCCATGCCTACTGCATGCAATCTTTTATCTGCAAGGTACTTGATATACTGTTCAATGATATCATCGGTCAAACCTAATATTTGTCCCTGTGTGATGTACGCACCCCATTCACATTCAAGCTTTACCGCATCTCTAAACATTTGATATACTTCTTCTTCAAGTTCTTTGGTGAAAAGTTCGGGTCTCTCTTTTTTAGTAGAATTAATCATATTTTGGAAAAGTAAAAGGTGTGTGACTTCATCTCTTTGGATAAAACGGATCATCTGTGCCGTTCCCAACATTTTATCAGAACGTGCAAGCGTATAAAGATAAGCAAATCCAGAGTAAAAGTAAATACCCTCTAAAATTTGGTTGGCAAACATTGCTTTAACAATATTTGTATCACTTGGATTATTAGATAACTCTTCATAGACTTTAGCAATGGCATCATTTTTAGTTTTAAGCTTCATATCTCTTCTCCAAAGCTCATAAATCTCTTTGGAGTTGGTCGAGATACTGTCTACCATCACCGCATAACTTTGAGAATGTAGTGCTTCTTCGAAGGCTTGGCGTACCAAAATAAGGTTTACCTCTGGAGAAGTAATAAAAGGGTTAAGGTTATCAATAATGTTATTTGTTTGCAAAGAGTCCATAAAAATAAGTTGCGCAAGTACTTTATCGTAGGCATCTTTCTCTGCAGCAGTAAGATGTTTATAGTCATTGACATCACGTGTCATATCTACTTCTTTAGGAAACCATGTATTATTTAACATCATTTCCCAGAGATTATACGCCCATTGGTATTTAATATCATTGAGTTCAAAAATCCCCGTAGGATCTCCCCCAAATATCTTACGCTCGTTCGTTGTTTCTTTCGATTCAGGGTTATATATTTTTTTGCGTATCATTTGCCTACCTTATGCTTATTTTCTCATTTTTAATTCAAACATTATACACATCTTGGCTGATTTTTAGCTAGAATAACTTTATGACAAACGTAACAAAAGAAGAAGTAGCACAACTACTTCAAATCATACAGGAAAAACCTGCACAGCGTATCGTACATTTTTGTGAAAATGCTTCTGTACTCAATAAAAGCCTTGCCGACCTTTGCCAAGACTATACAAACGATTACTATCTCTACTGTACAAATCCTATCTATTTCACCGAAGCCACAGAAACTTTTTTAGATGCTCCTCAAGTACATACGATGAATTTTAATCTACGTCGTCCACGTTACCTCATACAAGCCATTGAGTACGATTATCTACTCTCTACTTTAGATTTTTCAGATAAAAACAAAACAGAGTTTCTAGAAAAATGTTATCCTATTATCCGTACAGGAGGAAGTCTTATCCTTTTTATCTCAAAATCAGGCTATACAGAACGGGACGAATGGAGAAGTCTACTCGAAGAACAATACTATGTCTCTGTAACTATCATCGATAATATATTTGAAAACTATGATGTGATTACCGCAAAACGTATGCATGGATGGGGAAATTAGTCTCTAAAAGTCTACTTATAAAATTTAACTAGTCAAGTGAGCCACTCAATGGCGAATCGTAAGTATATATGGATAGGTAACTTTTACGTAATATATAATTTAAAAGGAGAATGTCTGAGCAGGGAAACTCAGACATAAAATAAAATAAAAAGTTACCTAGAAAGCCACCGAGGTTAAAAAAGGGAGGGGAGACCTCAAATGGCTTTCATGTGAGTATTATATACTTTCATTGTGTACTAAATGTGAAACGTAACTTAAATTTATTTTAACTTTATCTTATTTTATAGATAAGAACAACAATAATCAGTGATACACTTTACATTGACATGAAACTTACTGTTGGCTGGTACATTAAATGACTCTCCACCTTTTACAGCTACCCATTCAGTCGCATCAGGAAGTTTCACATCTAATTCACCAGAAGTAATCTCCATTAGTTCTGCTGCTGCGGTTCCAAACGCATATTCTCCTGGTAACATAAACCCTAAAGTCTTTTTACTTCCATCAGGAAAATTTATTGTTCTACTGGTTACTGCCCCATCAAAATAGCTATTTCCTTCTACTTCTACTGTTACATTATCAAATTGTTTCACTTCATTTTACCTTTAAATTTTTCAAAATTATATCGTAAACATATTACACACTTAGTCAACACAAAAAAGATATACTAGAGTCATGAAAAAATTACTTTATATTACAGACCAAGATGAATATGTTGACCATAGCTTCATTGCCCCTCTCTTTGAAGTCTACTTAAAAAAGTATTTGACCGTTGATATTGTCTATTTTACAGAATTTAAATCAGATTTTACCTGTAAAGATGCGCATCATTTTATCGTACCCAGTCGATACAAAAATGTACTTTTTAAAGAGCTTACCTGTAATAACATTGATTTACACAGTTATGATTTTGTTATGGTACGAAACAACATACCCCTGATGAAACAGGTCTTAAAATATAGAGATACTTATGGATACAAAGCACTCTATAGATTCTCTTTTCCTAAACGTAAAGTACAAATAAAATGTGAAGAGGCCAACGGTAAAAATCAGTTCTTTAAACGATGTGTACACTATATGAAAACCAAAAAAGAGACAAAAATTATTAATAGCTGTGATGCTTTTTTACCAACTTCTCGACGCATGCAACAAAACTATCTTCCAGAGGTAAACATCCCGACTATACTATGTTCCCCTGCTATTAACCCAAAAACACTGCATGCCCATCAGCAACATCAAGACGATACCATACATTTTGTCTATGTGGGTACACTAGACAAACTACGTCATTTCAATACAATCCTAGATGCCTTTGACTCACTACAAAATAAAGCATGGAAACTCTATATTTCTACAAGAGAAGTAGAGTTTGCCTACACTATGCTAGAAGATTACCCAAGCATTAAAGAGCATATCAAAGTTTATAATGCCAAGACTAAAGATGCCCTTCTTGAACTTGTGGCAAAATCAGATATAGGCATCGCTCTCTTACCTGACCTTCCCATATATAATACTTCAACCCCAGTAAAAGTCTATGATTATTACTCTTCTGCTGTCCCTTGTCTTATGACCCAGTCAGAACATACCTCAACCATCTTTACAGATTGTGTAGATGCATGGTTCTGTGATTTTAATGTAGAAGACATCAAAGAGAAACTCAACTACCTTTTAATGCTTAGTAAAGAAGATATCGCTGCCATTGGCGCAAAAGGACAAAAGAGATTACTTGAAGTAAAGAATTATGAAACGATTGCTAAAACAATAGCAAATCAACTCAAAGCACTCTAAAAAAAGAAGGCAAATATGACAAAGAATCATTATGATGTTCTCATCGTTGGGGGAGGTATTTCGGGGGCTGCACTCTTTTATGAGCTAGCGAAGTATACCAATGTCCAATCACTCTGCATGCTTGAAAAATATGAAGCACTTGCTACGCTAAACTCTAAAGGTACCTCTAATTCTCAAACCATTCACATAGGAGATATAGAAACAAACTATACTCTGGAAAAAGCCCAAATTACCAAACGTACCGCCAAAATGGTAGAAAAGTTTTGTTTACAGTACAACTTACAAGACAAAATTATGTTTTCACACCAAAAAATGGCTCTGGGTATAGGAGAAAAAGAGGTACATTTTATAGAAAATCGTTACCATGAATTTAAAGAACTCTTTCCCTACTTGGAACTATGGGATATAGAAAGGCTCAAAGTACTTGAACCGAAAGTCGTTTACCTAGATAAAGCACAAACTCAGGTACGTCCCGAACCCATTATGGCGATGGGAACAACGACACAATATACCACTGTTGATTATGGTGCGATGTCAGAGGCTTTAGCCAGGCAGGCACAAAAAGCCACTAACGCGATAACAGATATTTTTTACCATACACAGGTTGTAGACATCTTCGAAAAAGAGGACAAAACCTTTGAAGTCCACTGTCAAGACGGTACACTTTACACTGCAGACTTTGTGGTTGTCAACGCAGGAGCACATTCACTCTTTTTAGCGCACCGTATGGGCTATGGAAAACATATGGGCTGTCTCCCTATGGCAGGAAGTTTTTATATGACAGAGAGTCACTTTTTAAATGGAAAAGTCTATATGGTACAAAACAATAAACTACCCTTTGCAGCCTTACATGGTGACCCAGATATCTTAGCCGAAAATAAAACACGTTTTGGACCTACCGCACTTATGCTACCAAAACTTGAACGCTATAAACCAGGAACATACCTAGACTTTTTTAAAACCTTGAATTTTGATTTTCACATTGTTAAAATTTTCTGGGATTTACTCAAAGACTCCGACATACGAAACTATATTTTTAAAAACTTTCTCTTTGAAGTACCATTTATTAACAAAAAACTCTTTGTAAAAGATGCCAGAAAAATTGTGCCTTCTTTGAGTGTTGATGACATCCACTATGCAGAAGGTTTTGGAGGAGTAAGACCCCAAGTCCTAGACAAAGAAAAAGAAAAACTCATGCTAGGAGAAGCCTCCATCAATCCAGAAAACGGCATCATCTTCAACATGACACCTAGTCCTGGAGCAACTTCTTGTCTAGGAAATGCAGAAAGAGATATGCATGAGATTGTGAAGCATTTGGGGTTAGAATTTGATGAGGTTTCTTTTTTAAATGATTTGACGGAGTAATATTTATTCGTAGGGTGCGTTGGCAAACGCACCCTACAAGACCATAGACAATTTCTTAATAAATACACACCAATTCTACACTCCCCTGATAAACTAAAATATACAGATATTTCCAAAAGGAGAAATCATGCCTAAAAATACATTTACACTGACGAACAACCAAACAGGAGATACCTACGAATACAACATCTTAGAAGGAACACGAGGACCTGCTGTAGTAGATATACAGAGTTTTTTTACTGACACAGGCATGTTTACCTATGATCCTGGATTTAAGTCTACCGCAGCATGTGAATCTACGATTACGTTTATTAATGGTAAAAAAGGGGAGTTACGCTATAGAGGTGTTGCCATAGAAGATTTAGCAAAAAAGCATAGCTATCTAGAAACATGTTTTCTCTTACTTAATAGCCGTCTGCCCAACAAAGAAGAACTCAATAACTTTGACTTAGAGATACGCCACCGTGCGTACCTTCATAGAGGGCTCCAAAAACTCTTTGATGCTTTCCCTGACAATGCACACCCTATGGCAACCCTTTCAGCAGCAGTCACCGCTTTAGCCTCTTTTTATGATGAGCATTTAGATATTGAAAATGAAGACGAGTACTTGGAAATGGCACACCGTATCATCTCTAAAATTCCTACCATCGCAGCATTTGCCTACAGACAATCTCTAGGTATCCCTTTCATAGAACCAGATATTGACCTTAGTTTTACAAGAAACTTCCTTACGATGATGCGTGCCTACCCTGGAGGGAAAATGCATCTCTGCGCGAATGGACATGAAGACATTAAAGATGTTGAGGTACGCGCCTTAGATACCATCTTTACCCTGCACGCAGACCATGAACAAAATGCCTCAACTACGGTGGTACGTGGCGTAGCCTCTACAGGAGCTCACCCCTATGTCGCCATATCTTCAG
>Ga0256828_1002065_pt1 | contig 12219 bp, 10 predicted proteins | sample CV88metaG_FD_185993 | JGI IMG/M metagenome (GOLD analysis project Ga0256828, IMG submission 185993) | Hydrothermal vent microbial communities from East Pacific Rise, Pacific Ocean - CV88 | ecosystem: Environmental > Aquatic > Marine > Hydrothermal vents | place: Pacific Ocean: East Pacific Rise... | reverse complement strand
ATTTTCTCAAATGGTAAAAGCCATAAGAGATACAGAAAAACTTTTAGGCAAAGTTGACTACTCTATGACAAAGAAAAAAAAGCAATCTCGTCAGTTTTCTCGAAGTCTTTATATTTGTAAAGATATAAAAAAGGGTGAAGTTATAAGTGAAGACAACATAAGAAGTGTGAGACCAGGGTATGGAATGCATCCTAAGTATTTAAAAGATGTAATTGGTAAACAAGCACAAAAAGATTATGAATTTGGGGATCGATTTGAAAATAAAGGAATAGATATATGCAAGCACTAATTTTAGCAGCAGGAACGGGTAGCAGATTAGGTAAGTATACAAAAGAGAATACAAAGTGTATGCTAGAAGTTAATGGCGAAACATTAATTAGTCAAGCACTTAATAAATTAAATAATGTGGGTATTACAAAACTTATTTTAGTAGTTGGTTATCAAAAAGATAATTTAATGAAGCATGTTGGAAAAAAATATAAGAACATAAATATTGAATATATTGAAAATCCTATTTTTGATACAACAAACAATATATATTCATTGTTTCTTGCTAAAGATAAGTTAGCAGAAGATGATACAATTTTGTTAGAGAGTGACTTATTATTTGAAGAAAGTATTTTAGAAAAACTTTTAGACGATAAACGGAAATCTTTAGCTGTAGTAGATAAATATCAATCATGGATGGATGGGACATCAGTAACAATAGATGATGAAGATAATATATTGAACTTTTTTTCTAAAAAATCATTTCGTTTTGAAAATGTTTCAGATTATTATAAAACTGTAAATATATATAAGTTTTCAAAAGAATTTTCTAATAAGATTTATATACCATTTCTAGAAGCATATTCTAAAGCAATGGGTGATAACGAATATTATGAATCAGTGTTAAGAGTTCTGACAATATTAGACAGACATGAATTAAGAGCACTAAGATTAGATGGAGAAAAATGGTATGAGATTGATGATATTCAAGATAAACATAATGCTGAAATAATTTTTTCTGAAAGCAGTGCACAAAAACTTAGCTTAATGCAAAAAAGATTTGGAGGATACTGGCGTTTTCCGGAAGTAAAAGATTTTTGTTATTTAGTTAATCCATATTTCCCACCTGCAAAAATGCAAGAAGAGATGAAAGCCTATTTTTATGATTTACTGTCGCAATATCCATCGGGTTTAAATACACAAAATATCTTAGCAGGAAAAATGTTTGGAGTTGAAGAAGAAAACATTATTGTCGGTAATGGTGCTGCTGAAATTATTAAAGGTATTGGAAATGTTATTGATGGAACATTTGGAATGATGTTCCCTACATTTAATGAATATCCTGAGAGTATTGGCTATGACAAAGTAATTAAATATATACCTAATACTGAGGACTTTAGTTATGATTTAGAAGATTTAAAAAAATTAGTAGACTTATCTGATAATCTTATATTAATAAATCCTGATAATCCAAGTGGAAATTTTAATACACAAAATAATATTATAATATTGTTGGAATATATGAAACAAAATAATAAGAATTTGATTTTAGATGAATCATTTGTTGATTTTGCACAAGATGGTGAAAACCAAACAATGATTAATCAAGGTTTAATAGATTCGTATAGTAATTTAATAATTATAAAAAGTATTAGTAAGAGTTACGGTGTCCCAGGTGTTCGACTTGGAGTAGCTGTAAGCTCTAATACTAAAATATTAAATAAGTTTAAAGATGAGATTAGCATTTGGAATATCAATTCATTTGGTGAGTACTTCTTACAGATTATAGGTAAATATAAAAAAGATTATCAATATGCGTGTAGATTAATTAGAGATGAAAGAGATAGATTTTATAAAGATTTAAAAAATATATCTTTTCTAAGTGTTTATAAGTCTGAAGCAAATTATTTTTTATGTAAAGTTACTCAAAAATATACCGCTACACAGTTAAGTGAACTTATGATTGAAGAAAATATATATATCAAAGACTTAACTGGTAAAATAGGTTTTGAAGATAAAGAGTATATTAGAATTGCTGTTAGAGATAAAAATGATAATGATGTATTATTAAATATATTTACTAAATTGGATAAGTAGAATGTATTACTTAAAAAAAATAAAACATTTTTTAGTTTACTATATTGCAATTTTAAGCAAAAAAGATTTTATAGAATATCATTCTTTTCCTTTTGATACAAATCAAAAAATGCCTGATGGTGCAGTTAGTGTTATGCATGCATGTTGCAATGTTTTAAAAGATCTAGATTTGAATTATCGTATTAGTGATGGAACAATTTTAGGTATTTATCGTAATGGAAAATTTATAGCACATGATAATGATATTGATGTTGAAATAATAGGTGACGATGGGGTTGAAAGTATAGAATTAGCATTTAAAAGTAAAGGTATGACACTTGGTCGAAAAGTGATTTTTAAAGGAAAAGTGCAACAATTAATTTACTATACAGAAAATTACACTATTTTTGATATTGTGATATGGCACATAAATGATAAAGATGGAAAACTGTATAATTATTCTGAACGAGATTATGAAAGAGTTCAAGAAAGTAGATATTTTCAAAAAAATAAGCTGGAATTTATAGAGTTTGAAGGTGAAAAGTATCCAATGCCTACGCCTATAGAAGAGTGGCTAGAAATGAGATATGGTACTGATTGGAAAATTCCAAAAACTTACAAGGGTGACTGGAAAGAAGAGTGTTTTGATATGAAAAAGATGAAATAAATTGATTGACATTATAAAAAATATATTTACTATATTATTGGCAAATAAAAAAAATCAATTTATTGGTTTAGTTGGTCTGATGTTTATTCTGTCTATGTTTGAACTTATTGGATTAGGTGTGTTGATTCCTGTAATTAATATAGTGTCGAATCCTGAAGTATTCTCTACTAATAAATATGTAGTAATTATTAATAATATATTTGACTTTAGCCCAAATAGCTTAAATGCCATTTTTATTTTACTTGCTCTAATGATACTTTTTTTTATTACAAAAGCTTTGTCTACCTTATATATAATCTTTCAACAACAGGTTTTTGTAAATACTATGTTCAGAGACTTATCTGTAAACATCTTAAAACATAGTCTATCTTTAAAATATGAAGATTTTAAAAAAGAAGATAAGTCTATGTATCTAAAAGACATTATTAGTAGTAGTGCTTATTTATCTCTATGTACATTTAATATATTGCAGTTTTTCACAGAAATTTTTGTATTAGTAGCAATAATGATTTTTTTAGGATTTTACATAGGTTTTATAAATATAGTGTACATTGCCATCGCCATAGGAATAATCGGGTACTTTTTTAAAGCTGTTACAAAAAATATATCTTTATATGGGCAAAAAAGAGATGCGATTATGCATGATATTACTAAAACAGCGACAGAAGCACTTAGTGGTTATAAAGAGATAAGAAATAATAATGTACAAGATAGTATTTTGAATGAGTATGAGAAAAAAGCAACACCATATATAGAAGTATATGCAAAGTATGGAATGATTTCAAATGTACCAAAAGTTACTTTAGAATCGATAACAGCACTTCTTATCATTGGATATCTATTTTATATATTTTATGCGAATATCCCTATTGAATCAGTTATGCAGGATTTAGTAATCTTTGCTTTTGTAGGATTACGGACAATCCCTTCTCTTACTAAAATACTAGGAGCATCTGCACAGATTAAATATTTTGGGAGTGAATCAGATAAATTTAAAAAGTTATTTACCCAAAAAGTAAATAAGCTAACATATATAAATAAAATCTCTACATTAAAAATCTCTATAGAGTTTAAAGATATCACTTACCGTTACTTTGGAAGTGAAAAGAATGTCTTAAATAAAATTAATTTTAAAATAGAAAAAAATAAAAAATATGGTTTTGTTGGTAAATCAGGCAGTGGTAAAAGTACACTATTTGATATTATTTTAGGTTTAACTTCTCCTTTAGACGGAAAAATAATTATAGATGGGAAAGAATATAATACATTTGAAGATATAGACATTACAGAGTTAATAGCAATAGTTTCACAAGATATTTTTATTTTAGATGGCTCATTTCAAAGAAATATATTGTTTTTTGATAAGAAATTGAATGCAGAATTACTAGAAGAAGCTATCAATGGAGCTCAGTTGGCTAACTTTATTGATAGTAATAGTGAATATAATGTAGGTGAAGCAGGAAAAAATTTGTCAGGTGGACAGAAACAAAGACTAGCAATTGCACGAGCATTATATAAAAATAAAAATATATTACTCCTAGATGAGGCTACAAGTGCTTTAGATAATGAAACCGAAAGAGAATTTATAAACTACTTGAATGAAAAAAAAGATCATACAGTTTTAATAATTGCACATAGATTAAGTACAGTAAAAGATTGTGACAAAATTTTTGTTTTAAAAGATGGGACAATAGTAGATAGTGGCAGTTATTACGAATTAGCGAGAACATCAGTAGAGTTTCAAAAACTTTTAAATAGTGGAGAGTTTAATGAAAAGTAGTTTATTTGAAAAATTTATAGAATCTAATCAAATATTTTGGAAAAATGAAAATACTACTGATGATAAAAATGGATATTTACTATATGAGACATTTTATTCTGAGGAAGTAATGATATATGGAATTTCAAAAACAGCTTTATCTATTGCAAAGAGTAAGAACTTAAGGCCAATATGTATAGAAGGATTAAATAGTACTCCGAAGAATAAAAAATTAGTTCATTCAATGAATGATACAGTAGTCGGGAATAAACTAAGCTTTTTGATAACAGTGAGTAAATATACTATTTCCATACTAAAAAATATACTAAACATAAAAAATAAAAATGACTTATTAAAATTGAAAATAGGAGAATATAGCCTAGGGAAATATATATATGACTCAATATTAATCACATTTAAAATTCCAGAAATTAAAGATATTACTTTTACTATTAGAAAGCGAATTTTACTTGAAATATGCTACTTTTATTTTTTTGAAACCTTGATTAAACAGTATAATATTAAGACGGTGGTGCTAGGTGATAATGTATATAGATATGGGTTGTTATTTGAACTTGCTAAGTACAATAATATTGAATGTATTACTCCCGTAAATTTGAATGCATTTTCAATGCGAAAATATCAATCTCAAAGTGATTTTGACATTCACGATCGTAAACCGGAATTAAGCATTTTAAATCAGTTAAATAATAGAAAAGTACTAACTTATATAGATGAGTACTTTACAAAAAGATTTAGTGCCTCCCTTGAGCAACATGATGTTCTAAAAGCTTACTCAAATTCTAAGAAAATATATACTAAGCAAGAGATAATCGAAGAATATAAGCTAAAGGCAGACTTACCAATTATTATCGTTATGAACCATATATTTTGTGATGCACCTCATGCATATCCTAATGGACTTTATGATGATTATAAAGAGTGGATAATAAATACAGTTATAAATTTGCAAAAGAACAAAAAGATAAACTTCTTAATAAAAGAACATCCTTCTGCTGACTTATATAATGAGTCAGGTATTCTTAAAAAAGTTTTAGAAGAATTAAACTGTTCTCATCTTTTACTTAGAGATGATGTACATAGTTTAACTATTCTAAATGAATTGGATGTTGTAGTTACATGTGGTGGGACAATAGGAGAAGAGTTTTTATATCATGGCAAACCGGTTGTCTTGGGTGCTAAACCACCGTATAGTGGCTTCGGTTTTACAACAGAACCAGAGACACGGGAACAATATGAAAAAATAATGCAATCTGGAATTGAAAATTTATCTACCTTAAGTGATCTGCAAAAAGAAATGGTGAATAAGGTAATTTATTATGATTTTGTATTACTTGATAACTATAGTGATGATTTAGAAATAGGTGGACAGAGATTTTATATGGGTAGAGATTTTGACTATGAAAATTTTTATGAAGAAGTGATAAAATACAATAAAATTGTATTGGAAAACCAGAAAATTTATAAGTTGTTAGATAAGTTTATAAAATCAGAGAACAAAAATTTATTAAGAGATATAAATGAATAAAAAATTATCAATAATAATTGTCACATATAATAGTGAAAGTGTGATTACAGAATGTTTAAAATCAATACAAAAGTATAATGATATAGGTCATCAACTAGAAATCATTATAGTAGATAATTCGCCGATATTTAATATAAAGCGATATATAGAAACTTTAAATCTATCATTAGAAATTCATATAATTCATAATCCAAAAAATGGTGGATTTGGTCAAGGAAATAATATAGGAGCTAAAGCTTCTCATGGAGAATTATTATTTATATTAAATCCAGATACTATACTAATGGAACCTATTTTTCAATATATGATAGAAGAATTCTTAGATGAAAAACTTACATTAGCAGGTTTTAAGTTGATTGATAGAAATGGACAAGATAATGATAGTATTGGTTTATTACCTGAGTATAATTATATATATATACCAAGATTTATTTTGAATTTTTTGGTAATTAAATTAGGACTATTATCAAAGTATATATTCCCTTGGGGTGCAGATTTAATTGTTCGAAAAAAAGACTTTATGGATGCTGGCATGTTTGATGAAAATATGTTTTTGTGTAATGAAGAACCTGATTTAGTTCATAGGCTAAATATACAAGAAGTGAAACTTTTTAATAAAAGTATTATTCATCTTGAAGGACATACTACAGAGGTACATGAAGTAAGATTTAAAGAATGGCTTAAAACTACTCAGTATTATTTAGAAAAATATAACAATAGTTATAAAAAGTATATAAGATTTTTTATTTTTAGGAATTATTCTAAAATGATATTAAAAAAAATATTTTTTAAACAATCTAAATTAGAAAGAGATATAAATAAGATACTTTTAAAAGAGTATAAAAGGATTAATTGAAGTGTATTATTTATCAATCATAACAGTAGCATATAATAATAAAGAGGGGTTGATTCGAACTAGGGATTCTATATTGCCACTACCTGATAACTGTGAATGGATTATTATTGATGCAGCATCTTCTGATGGTACAAAAGAAGAAATTTTAGAAAAATTACCAAAGCAAAAAAATATAAAATGGTTAAGCGAATCAGATAAAGGTATATTTGATGGAATGAATAAAGGAATTACTTTATCAAATGGTAAGTATTTAAATTTTATGAATTCAGGTGATTTTTATAATAGAAGTGTTTTTGAAGATATTTGTAATACTGAGCCTAATGATGCAGATGTTATTATGTATGACTGTATAACAGTAGATATAGATAATAATCAAGGGTATGCAAGACAATTTCCAAAAAGTATTGATGAATTAAAAAAATGGGCTTGTGTGCAACATCAAAGTACACTTCTTCATTATAAAATATTTAATAAATTAGGAAAATATAATTTAAATTATAGCTATTTATCTGATTATGAACATTCAGTAAAAGCTTATTTAGATGATAATATATCTTTTGTTTTACATGCTGATATTAAATTAGCATATTTTTTGCAAGATGGTGTTTCGACTAACTTAAAAACAGTTTCAAAAGTTTCAGAAGAATATAGGAGTATTCAAAAAAAATACTTTGGTTCTTTTTCAAAAAAACTTTATATGACACATTTAGTTAAAATATTTATTAGTTTTTTACCTAAATCTGAATTTATAGGCAAAATTTTGAGAAAAATAATATTAAATAAAAGGTAAATATGAAAAAATTTGATTATTCAACCTTGTTAGTCGTGATATTAACATTATATTTTACATTATCAAATTTTTCTAGATTAATTCCAAGAATAGAATTTTACTATCAATTACTTGTTGTTATTTTAATTGTTCTGCAATTTAGAATTATGAATGAGAGAATTAATAATAAAATTTTAATTTATATATTAGGCATATTTTCTTTTCAACTGCTTTATATACTTTATGGTGTAATAATAAATAATGGAGATATAATTGTTGCACTGTATAATTCAAAATACCTATTAATATTTATTTTGATGCCAACATTTTTATATATAATTAAAGAAAAAAAACTAAAATTGCTCATAAATTATTTATCCTTGAGTATGTTATTTAAAATATGTATTATAGTTATGATTAGCATGGACTTGTCATTTGGAAAGCAAATTAGTGAAAATTATATGATACATATTAGTCATTTACTTGTACATCCTTACATGGGTGTGTATCGTGTATTTGATTCCTATATTATTCTTTTTCCACTTGCATTTTATGCTATATTTGGATTAAAGATATATTATCAAATCATATATCAGATAATTATCTCCTTATATATCATGTTTTCCTTTGCTGTTGGCATGTATTTTGTTTATATAATTATAGGATTGTTTTTTATTTCACGTAAATATTTTTATTTAATATTTTTTATGTTATTAATTTATATTATTTATGATTATACATTTATTTCTGAGTTTATCTACAGACTTTATGAAAGTAAAGTGACAACTTCTATTGGAGTAAAATCAAATCAAATATTTTGGTTAAAAGATAATATTTCTTGGTTTGGAAAAGGTGTAGGGTATACTTTTGACATTAATGGCAGAGTGGATACAATGCTTGAAAATTTACATATTTATTGGATTGCAACATATGGAATAATTGGATCAAGTATATTTTATCTTTTTATATTAGCAATGCCAATTTATATATATAATAAATTTAAAGATATATTTGAAATAAAAATTATATTTATGAGTTTCTTTTCAGCATTATTAGCTTCTTTAGTAAATCCATATGCCTTGTCGGGAATTATATTTATGTTCTTAGCTTTATTAGTTGCATATTTGTTTTATAATCTAAATCTTTATAAGAGAGCTACAAAATAGAAGAAAATAGTTTATACTAATGTGACTATTCCTATTCATACTTAGAATATTTAGTAATTCTGAGTTAAAAATTAGGTACAGTGATTAAGATTATGTTTTAGTAAAAGAGTTTGTAAAAAGGTATAATCTCGGGTCTTAAAAAATTAAATTTTTATAGGATTCATAGTTGTCTATCTAATGGAGTATATTCCAAAGGACTAAATAATTTGGCAAATATAATCTTAGATATAATTTCAAATGAAAAAAAATTATTTTAATTTTTATTTATGAATTAGGAGAAATAAATAGTGTTTTTAACTTTACGATTGGGAATAAGTTTAATCATCAAATCTATCAAATGCTACTTAAAAAGATACCTTATATAATGAAAGTATCAATAATAACTGTAGTATGGAATAATAAAGATACGATAAAGGATGCTATTGATTCTGTACTAAATCAATCATATGAGGATGTTGAATATATAATAGTTGATGGTGCGAGTACAGATGGAACTATTGAAATTATAAATAGTTATGGAGATAAGATATCTAAATTTCTTAGTGAAAAAGATAGTGGGCTTTATGATGCTATGAATAAAGGTATTAGTTTGGCTACTGGTGATATTATTGGAATACTAAATAGTGATGATTTATATATAGATAGAAATGTACTGAAAAAAATAGTTAGTATTTTTCGAGAACAGAAAGTTAATAGTGTATTTGCAGATCTAGTTTATGTTAAGCCTGAAAATTTAAATAAAGTTGTAAGATATTATGATAGTAGTAAATGTTTTCCTCAATATTTTAAATATGCTTTATATCCGGCTCACCCTACCTTCTTTGTTAAGAAAGAAATTTATGAAAAGTTTGGGTACTTTAAAACAGATTACAAAATAGCTGCTGATTTCGATATTATGGCAAGGTTTTTATATACTAATAAACTCTCATTCTATTATTTTAACGAAGCAATTATAAAAATGAGGCTAGGTGGAGTAAGTACATCTCTAAGTAGTATATGGATAAATAGCCGAGAACAACTACGAGTATGTAATGAAAATAATATAAAAACAAATATACTTAATATTTTACTTAAATATCCAAGTAAAGTATTTGGATTATTAAAGAGATGAAAACAGTATTATTAACGGGTGCAAGGGGATTTATAGGACAGTACTTTATAAATTATTATAAAAATAAATATAATATAAAAACTTTTTCATTTTTAAAAGATAATTTCGAAAATTTGGATATGAAAGATATAGAGATTATTCTACATCTGTCAGCACTTGTTCATCAGATGAATGGTGCCGGTTTAAATGAGTATGAAAAAGTTAATATCATGCAAACATTAAATTTAGCAAGAAAGGCTAAAGAAAATAATGTTAAGCAGTTTATTTTTATGAGTAGTATTGCTGTTTATGGTATAGAGTTTGGTGTTTTGAACGAAAATACCATATGCAATCCTTTAACAGATTATGGTAAAACTAAGTTGACAGCAGAAATAGAACTTAAAAAACTCGAAGATAATAACTTTAAAATTTCTATTGTAAGACCACCTATTGTGAATGGATATAATGCTCCTGGAAATATGAAAAATCTAATTGATTTAGTACAAAAAATGCCTATTTTGCCTTTTGGAAATATTAATAATAAACGTAGCATGATATATGTTGGAAATTTGTGTTTTTTTATAGATATAATTATTCAAAAAAAAGTAGATGGTATTTTTTTGGTTTCTGATGAAAAACCACTTTCAGTTACTAAGCTTATAGAATTGATAGGAGAAGCTTTAGGTAGAAAAGTTTACCTTGTTAAAGTTCCATTTTTTAAGAGTTTTTTAAAGCTGGTGAAGCCATCATTGTATAAACGACTTTATGAAAGTTTAGAAGTTTCAAATACTAAAACAATATTAAGGCTTTTTCATAAAGATGAGGTAAAACTTCCATTTAGTGTTGAAGAAGGGATTATATTGATGGTTAAAGGTTTGAAAAAATGATATATATATTCCTTTTCTTCTTGTCATTTATATTAACATATTTTATAAAAAATTATTACATTAAGCATATGTTACTAGATGAGATAAATGAAAGAAGTTCTCATAGTGTGCCTACTCCTCATGGTGGTGGTATAGCACTTGCTGTGACTTGGTTTACAGGCTTGTTGTACTTGAATTATATAGGAGAGATAGAGAGCTCACTTTTCTTTGCCTTTTTGGTAGGTATTATCATTTCTATAGTTAGCTTTTTTGATGATCTTTATGATCTTTCTCCTAAAGTAAGGCTTATTGCTCAGGCTATTGTGGCTCTTGGTGGTTTGTACTTTTTAGGTGGATTTCATAGTCTTGGCTTTGATTTTTTTAGTATAGATAATCAGATATTTACAAATATATTTGCTTTTTTTCTTATACTTTGGTTTATCAACCTTTATAACTTTTTAGATGGTATAAATGGTTATGCGGGAAGTGAAATGTTGTTTTTGAGTTTAGCAGGATTTTTACTCTTTGGAGGAAGTCATTTCATAGTTTTAGCTGTAGCTACTTTAGGCTTTTTAGTCTGGAACTATGGAAATGCTAAAATTTTTATGGGAGATGTTGGAAGTACATTGCTAGGCTATAATGTTGCAATATTCACATTATATTATGGAAATGAAAACCCACAAAATTTTTGGATTTGGATTATACTTTTTGGAGTTTTTTGGTTTGATGCTACATTAACACTTTATAGAAGAAAACGAAATTCTGAAAAACTTTCTGTAGCACATAAAAAACATGCTTATCAACGGTTGACACAAAGTGGATGGAGTCATAGTCATGTCGTTAATAGTGCTATTTTTATAAATATAGTACTTTTTTGTATCGTTTATTTTATTCCAAATGTATTTTATGCATTGTTATTATCACTTATTTTATTATATACTTCTATTCGGTATATTGATAAACAAAAAGGATTTTTTTGACTTTAAAAGCATCTACATTAAAAAGAAAATTATTTTTTATAATTTTTGATACTTTAATTATATCGTTATCAACTTATATTGCTTTTTCCTTGAGGTTTAATTTTCACATACCTGTGCAATATCACAGTTCTGTCGTTATTACTATAAGTGCATTAATTAGTATAAGGATTTTGCTTTTTTATTACTATAAAATTTATGATATAAGTTGGCGACATTTTGGGTTCCATGATACAAATAGACTTATCAATGTGACTATGTTTTCAACTTTTATTTTAATCATTTTTGCATATGCTTTGCAATATACATCATATATAATTCCTAGATCTATAATTCCTATAGAATTTTTTATTTCACTGTTTATGTCTTTAGGTCTAAGAGTTTCTAAGCGTTTATATTTGGAAAGTTATAAAAAAAATGTAAAAGGTAAGAGTACCGTTATTATAGCTGATTTAG
>Ga0256828_1002064_pt1 | contig 12222 bp, 6 predicted proteins | sample CV88metaG_FD_185993 | JGI IMG/M metagenome (GOLD analysis project Ga0256828, IMG submission 185993) | Hydrothermal vent microbial communities from East Pacific Rise, Pacific Ocean - CV88 | ecosystem: Environmental > Aquatic > Marine > Hydrothermal vents | place: Pacific Ocean: East Pacific Rise... | reverse complement strand
TCAAAATTTTCAGGTTTTAGCAAATCAAATATTTGTCTATTCATAGACAAATCAGGACAAGCAGCATATCCAGGAGAATATCTACACCCTTGATATTGTTTCATCTGCACATCATTTAAAGTTGGTTTCTCTTTTTTTGCGATATTTAGATCAAGTCTTATTTGTTTGTGTAAGATCTCAGCCAAAGCTTCTGCAAGTTCAACTCCAAGTCCATGCACAGCATAATATTCTGTAAATTTACCATCATCATAAAGTGTTCTTTCATAAGGTGTTATATTGTGTCCTGCTGATGCTAAAGTGAAAGCAACTATATCGAACTCATCACTTTTGAAATAATCAGCAATACAACGGTGTGGCGATTTACCTTGTCGTGGAAATTCAAATGTTGTTAGGATTTGAGTTTTTTCTTCATTGTAAATATGCAGTTTATTATCATCACTTTTACAGTAAAAATACCCATACAATCCAATAGGATCAAAAAGGTTTTCATCTAAAAATTGTGCTTTTAGTTTCTCATACAATGGTTTTACTACATTTTCCTCTTGAGATTTGAATTTTTCAATATCCATATCTCCCCTTTTATAACCCCATCTTTGTCTAAATAGTATTCTATGATTTATCCAAGAAAATGGCAACTCTTTATTAAAAGTTGTATTGCAACTTAATTTTGAATTTAAAGTTGGTGTAGGTTGTTGTATATATTTTTGTGGTGCAACTACAGTTTTAACCCCCATAAAAGGTGGTGTATATGTTTGGTGGTTATTTAGTAATTTTGGAGTATGGATTGTTTTATCAAAAACAACTTTTTCCTCTTTTTTACTTTGATCAACCACAACCAAATCTGCAGGCATCATCTGATCAACTTGATCATAATCTCCATTTGCAACTTCAAGTCTTTGCATAGCTAATACACCATCAAAAGCATCTCTACAATAAAATATAACTCCATCATATATGGTTCTGCAAAAATCATCAACAAAAGCTTTAGTAAGTGCGGCACCACCGAGTAATACAGGTATATTAAGCCCTGCATCTTTTAGTGCTTGGATATTTGATTTCATCTCATTTGTTGATTTTACAAGCAATCCACTCATACCAATAGCAGTAGCATTATGCTCTTTTGCTGCATTTATAAAGTCATCGATCCCTACTTTTATACCAATATTTACCACTTTAAAACCATTGTTACTTAAGATTATATCTACAAGGTTTTTACCTACATCATGAACATCACCTTTTACAGTTCCAAGCACAAGTGTAGTATCGGTTTCTTTTTCAATTTTTGGTAAATATGGATTTAGTGCATCTACACAAGCTTTCATTGTTTCTGCACTTTGAAGCACAAATGGAAGTTGCATAGTCCCATTTCCAAACAACTCTCCAATAATCTTCATACCATCAATTAACCACTCATTGACAATAATTTCAGGAGCAACCTCTTTGCCTTGAATTTCAAGTGCAAGTGGTATAAGTCGTTGTTTATCTCCATCCATAAGTAATTTTTCAACTTTTTGTTTATTTGAAAGTTTATTAAACTCCTCATCACTTTGTTGTTCTACAGCATCTACATTTGAAAAATGCTCTATAAAAGCAAAAAGAGGATCACCATTGACTCTATTGTTAAAAAGTAAATCTTCACAAACTTTTATATCATCTTCTTTCATTTTATTTTTTGGAATTAGATGTTTTACATTTACTATAGCACTACTAAGTCCTGCTTCAATACAATGGTGCAAAAATATACTATTTAGGTATATTCTTGCATTTTTATCAAGTCCAAAAGATATATTTGAAAGCCCCAAAGTTGTGCTAACTTCTGGGTGCATTGTAGTAAATTCTCTTATAGCTTCAATAGTTTGGATCCCTGCTGTGTGATACTCTTCATCTCCACTTCCTATTGTAAATACAAGCATATCAAAAACCAAATCTTTTGGATCTATTTTATGAACTTTTGTAGCTCGTTCATAGATTCGTTGTGCAATTCTTACTTTATCCTCTTTTGTTTTTGCCATAGCAACTTCATCTATAACCAAACAAACCAAACTTGCACCAAATTTTTTAGCTAAACTACAAATCTCATCAAATCGTTCAATTCCATCTTCAAGATTTACAGAGTTTATAATAGGCTTACCACCTATTAGTTTAAGTGCAGTTTGTAGTGCAGGGATTTGAGTAGAATCAGGCATAAGTGGAAGTGAGATTTTTTGTGTATATCTTGAGATAACCTCTTTCATATCAGCTGTTTCATCTCTCCCTGCAAATCCAACACTTACATCAATAACATGAGCTCCAGCTCTAACTTGCTCTTGTGCTACACTAAGTGTTGCTTCATAATCATTTGCTTTAAGAAGCTCCCTAAAAGCTTTACTTCCTGTAGCATTACTTCTCTCCCCTATAAGCAATGGTGCTGGTTGTTGTTTTAGTGGGATAGTTTGAAATAAACTTGCCAAAGATGTCGGATGGTTACCACTTGGTTTTTTAGGTATTTTGCCTTGTGCAGAGTGATGAAGTGCTTTTATATGCTCTGGTGTTGTTCCACAACAACCCCCTAAAAATGCAACTCCATCTATATCTAAAAACTCTTTTTGAATAGAACTAAACTCATCGCTTTGCATAGGATAAAAAGTGTAACCACCTTTGTTTTGTGGTAATCCTGCATTTGAATGCACAGATAACCACTTATTTGACACTTCAGATAAAACTTCAAGATGTTTTTTAACTTGTTGTGGTCCTGTTCCACAGTTAAAACCTAAGCTTAAAATATCAAATGGCTCTAAAATAGTGGCTATTGTAGCTGCATCTGTTCCTATTAACATAGTTCCACTTAACTCTATAGTTACACTTACCATAATAGGTATAGAACTATCCAAATCCTGCAAAGCATGAATTGCAGCTTTTATCTGAAGTGGATCTTGACAAGTTTCAAGTAAAAATATATCAACTCCACCATCTATAAGCCCTTTTGCCATAGTTTGGTAACCACTATACATAGTATCATAATCTATATGCCCCAAAGATGGAAGTTTTGTTCCAGGACCTATGGAACCCAATACAAACAAAGGTTTTTCTGTAGTGCTGTATTTTGTAGTGATCTGTTTTACTATAGATGCACCTGCACGACTTAATTCATAACTTCTATGAGCCATACCATACTCATCTAAAACCCATGGCATAGAACCAAATGTATTTGTTTTAAGTAGATCTGCTCCAGCTTTTGCATAAGCTTCGTGAATATTGTATAAAATATCAGGTGCTGTTGTATTTAGAAGTTCATTGCACCCCTCTTGTGAGTTGTTGTTTTCGTCAAGCCAAGCCTCTTTTGGTATAGAAGCATTTTGAAGCTGTGTTCCCATAGCTCCATCTATTATCAATGCCCGTTGTTTAATTAAATTTAATATTATATCTTTTGTATTTATCATTAATATTATTTTACAATAAATTTATTTAAGATTTAATTTGGTATAATAGTTACTTAAAATGAAAAAATATTTTATAAAATTATAAAGTGGTACAATGAAAAAACAAAATATAATAGTAGTCTTTCTTATTACTGTCTTATTAGCGTTTACTTTGGTTGTTTTGAATATGGACAAACAAAATAGATTGCACAAATATATTCAACAGCAACATCAAGAATTTGAGATACAATTTAATACTATTTATCACGATAAAGATAAAATTTCACAAATGATTTATAATGATATTATTAACGATAATAGAATTATAAATATATTAAAACAATATGATAAAACAAACTCTATTAAACAACAAGCTATTTTACGGAATAAATTAATTGATTTATTGGATGAGAGATATGCTCAGTGGGAACTTTTAGGGTTACAACAATTACATTTTCATACAAAAAATAATATATCTATATTAAGAATGCACAAAAAAGATAAATTTGGAGATAATTTAACCAAAGTAAGAGAAAGTATCCGATTAGCAAATTATTTAAAAGTACCTGTTCAAGGGTTTGAAGTTGGTAAAGTTAAATCTGGTTTTAGATTTGTATTTCCAATTATTGATGAAGATGGGGAACATTTAGGAAGTGTGGAGGCCTCTATGTCAACAGAGCAATTTGAAAAAGAACTTACTCAAGCATTTCATAAAAAAGTTAAATTTTTAATTTCTAAAGATATTATTGATAATAAATCAACAACAAATACAATAGATAGATTTTATAAAGTTTCAAAAATAAGCAAAAATTTTTATATTCATAAATTGCATGCACATAAACATATGCATATACCTACAAATGTTATTAATCGTATAGATAAAAAGCTTGGAGATGAAGAGGTCTTTTCTATATATTTTCAAGATGAAGGAAAATATAAAATATTAACTTTTCTTCCTGTGAAAAATATAAAAGATAAAAAAGTGGTTGCTTATTTTATGATATATGGCAATGCAAATTATTTGGATAATTTATTCAAAGATTTTAATATATTATTTATTATATTGTTTATTTTGTATATTGTTGTTTTAATTTATATTTACAATAACAATAAGTATAAACATACCTTGAATTTAAATTTACAATTAATCCATTCTCAAAAAGAGGAATTGGCTCAAAGTATAGTTGAATTGGAAAAACAAAATATTCAAATAGCCAATCAAATGGAAGAAAATCGTAAAAAAGACACTATGATAGCAGAACAATCAAGGTTAGCATCACTTGGAGAAATGATAGGAAATATAGCTCATCAATGGCGACAACCTTTAAGTGCAATCAGTACGAGTGCTAGTAGTATGAGTTTGCAAAATGAACTAGGATTATTAGATTGTCAAAATGATTTAACCCCAGCGTTAAATAAAATTATAGAAAAAACACAATTTTTATCTCAAACAATAGAAGATTTTAGACATTTTATTGAGGGTAAAAAAGAGAGTGTAGATTTTATTTTGTCAAGTGCTGTTGATAATGCTCTGAATGTAGTTGATTCAAGTATCCAAAATCATCATATAACTATTGTAAAAGATTACGATTCTATAGTTGAATTAACAAGTTATAAAAATGAATTTATACAAGGTGTATTAAATATTATAAATAATGCAAAAGATGCACTTGATGAGAGTGGTTATGGACCAAAAGAAAGATTTATTTTTATTAATATAAAACAAGAAGAATCTAAAGCAGTATTGGTAATACAAGATAATGCAGGTGGAATTCCAAATGATATAAAACAACGAATTTTTGAACCATATTTTACTACCAAACATCAATCACAAGGTACAGGATTGGGGCTTTATATGACATATAAAATTATTACAGAAAGTATGCAAGGTAGTATCACAATAGAAAATGCCAATATAACATACAACAATAAAGAATATTATGGTGCAAAATTTGTAATAACACTTCCATTAATATTAGAGGATAAGGATTAAGATGTTTAATAAAGAGTTTTTAAAAACACTAACAATTTTATATGTAGAAGATGATGAAACTATTAGAACATCATTGGGAAATATTTTAAAAAAAGTTTTCAAAGAGGTTATCACTTGTGTAGATGGTCAAGATGGTGTGTCAAATTATAAATTATATACACAAGATATGGATATGGAGTTTGATGCCGTTATTAGTGATATAAATATGCCAAATATGAATGGGCTAGAGATGGCAAAAGTTATCAGAGAACTTAATATGGATATTCCTATTGTTATGACAACAGCTCATGGTGAATCAAACTATTTAATGGAAGCTATTAAAATTGGTATTTCAGGATACACTTTAAAACCTATCAACACTAAAGAATTATTAGCAACTATTCAAAAATTTTGTGAAATTAAACGAAATGAAAAACTTATAAAAGAGAAAGAAAAAGAATTATCAGAATATATGGAATTAATCAATGGTATAGCAACTATTGTAAAAGTTAATGATAAAGATATTATTATTGAATCTAATCAATTTTTTAATACTGTTGCTGATTACGAAGATGATGAGTTGTTAGGGAGTAATATTATTATTACTATTCATCCTGATTCTATCCCTATAGCATATAAACAGATGAAAGAAACTATTCAAAAAGGGGACACATGGAAAGGAAAAATCAAATTTATAACACAAAATAAAGAGATTTTTCATCTAAGATGTACAAATATCCCTACAAAAGATGAAAATACAGGAGAAGTTATAGGGTATATATCTATTGGATTCTTAGCAGATGATGAAGAACAAGAGATGCAAGAAACCATGAGTAAAGTAAGACAAAATATTTTAGAACAAAAGAAAAAAGTTTTACAATTAAACCAAGAGGTAAAAAATTTACGAATTAGTAACAAAAATAAACCTACTGTAGATAGAACATCTCCATTGATGCAAGAAGCATTAGGAAGTGAGCGTAAAAAAACTCAAGACTTGGTAAAACAAATTGAACATTATGAACAAGAGGTTGCTATGTTAAAAGATAAATTATCAAATATAGCAAATATAGAGATGGCAAAACGGCAACAGGTATTGAAACAAATTAATGAATTGAAAAAAGAAAATGCTATATTAAAAGATAATTTAATATCAGCTCAAAGTAAAATTGTCGAATTGACACCAAAACCAGAATATATAGAATAAAGTGCAAGCACTTATCTCTATAGTTGCAATATATTTTTTTATTTTTATAGGATATTTTGCAAAAAAAGTTTTTAAATCTGAAATCAATGAGCGAACTTTGATATTGATTTCAATGTATTTTTTGCAACCTATATTAACATTTTGGGGTTTAACTAGAACTCCTATAAATCCAACTTTGTTATTTTTGCCTATAGTATATCTTTCTGTGATTTTTACAACTTTGGTTATATTGATTATTGTTTCAAAAAATATTTTTACCAATAGTAAAGAAAGATCTATTTTGATAGCAACATCACTTATTGGAAATACCGGCAATTTAGGTATCCCTTTGGGGATTGCATTGTTTGGAGAACAAAGTGTAGCATATACTAGTATTATAAATATTGCAAATGTATTTTTTATATATACATTTGGAGTGTATTTTTTTGCAAAATCACAATACACATTTAAACAATCTTTATCCTCTATGATTAAAATACCTATTTTATGGTTTGCAATTATAGCTTTGGTATATAATTATATGGGGTACAGTATAAATAGTAATATTCAAAAAGCTTTACAAATGGGGGCATATGCAACTATTGTGATACAACTTATTATTTTTGGTATATATTTAGCTCAAGTAAATTTACGTAAGTTTGATTATAAAATTAGTTTTGGAGTGTCATTTGTTAAATTATTATTATTGCCAATATTAGGGATATTTTTTAGTATTGTTTTTTCCCTTGATCCATTAATAGCATCAATGCTAATAGTATCACTAAGTACCCCTTTGGCAGTCAATAATGTAAATAATGCAGCATTATTTGATTGTAAACCTTATTTAGTAACATCATTGGTATTTTTAACTACAGTATTATTTCTATTTTTATTTTACTTTGATCTTCAAATTATAAATATGGTATTTAAATAATGTGTGGAATTGTAGGATTAAATTTTAAACCAAAAGTAGATATATCAGTTTTATTGGATAATTTACATAATCGTGGACCAGATAATCGAAGTAGTTATTGTGTCAATAATAATATATTTGGACATACAAGACTTAGTATAATAGATTTAGATAAAGAAGCAAATCAACCTATGGTATTTGATGATATAGTTTTGGTATTTAATGGTGAAATATACAATTATAAAAATTTAATAAATGATGAAAATCTATTTATGAAAACATCAAGTGACAGTGAAGTTATTATTAGATTGTACCAAAAATATGGGAATGGATTTTTAAATAAATTAAACGGAGCATTTGCATTTTGTATATATGATATAAAAAAAGATTTATATTTTTGCGCAAGAGATAGATATGGTAAAAAGCCATTATATTTTTATTTTGATAGTGGAAATTTTGTTTTTTCTAGCTTAATACAACCTATTATTAAGGTTTTAAATAAAGTTCCTGAATTAAATAAAATAGCATTGAGTCAATATTTACAGTTTTTTACACCACTTGAGGATAATACATTTTATAAAGGTATAAAAAAACTTACCCCATCATCGTATATAGTATTGTACAAAGGGCAATTAGAGATAAAAAAATATTATAAAATAAAAACAAAAAAAACAATTTTTGATAATAATATAGCTATTAAACGAATTGAAGAGATATTGTTCAATGCGATTGAAGCAAGACTTGTGGGGGATGTTGAAGTTGGTTCGTTATTAAGTGGAGGAGTAGATAGTTCATTAATATCTGCTATGTATAGCAAAATGGCACCACATGCAATTAATACTTTTTCTATAGGATATGATTGTTACAATAAATATAGTGAACTTTCTTATGCCAAAACGGTTGCTTCTCATATAAAAAGTCAACATCATGAAGTGATATTGAATCGGCAAAATTTTATTGATAGTTTTGAAAATATTTTAAAATCTATGGAAGAACCTCACGGAGATCCTTCATCAATTGCATTGGATTATTTATGCAGTTATATTAATAAGCAAGGTATAAAAACAGTTTTAAGTGGAGAAGGTAGTGATGAATTGTTTTTAGGATATAGTAATTATAAAAAATTTTATAATTTTTATCAGTTTAAAGATAGTTTAACATCTTTTCAAAAAGAGTTTATGCAAAATAATCTTAGTTCGAGTTTGGCAAAAGAGAATAAAGAGAGTGAATATATAAAACGTATTTTAAATGATGAACCAATTTATAATGGATTTGGAGAGGTTTTTACATATAATCAAAAAAAACAGTTATTTAAAAAAGCTCCAACTTTTAAAATTGATAAACCAAAAACAGATCCAATTGATTGGATGAGCTATATAGATATTAAAATATGGTTGGGTAATGTATTGTTAAGCAAGGTTGATAAAATTGCTATGGATAATTCAGTAGAAACAAGAAACCCTTTTTTGGATTATAATTTGGTAAATTTGGCATTTAAAATTGACAATAATCTAAAAATGGGAAATGATACCAAATATTTATTAAAACAAATAGCAAAAAAATATATTCCAAACCAAATTGTAAATCGTACAAAAAAAGGGTTTAATACCCCATATAATGAGTGGTTGCATATTGAATTCAAAGATAAATTATTATCTACTGTATTAGAAGCAAATGCACATCATAATCTTTTTGATGAGGTATATATAAAATATTTATATACTCAATCTACTAATAACAAATTAAAGCAACATTTTTATTTATTGTATAATTTTTCAATATGGTATTTGAAAAACTATACATAAAATATTTATTTAACTTCAAATAGTTTGTTTTTTAATATATGAAATTTTGTAGGTTCTGAATTTGGTTGTAATTCAAGTGCTTTATGCATATTTGGTTTTACAAGATAGTATCCAAAAATAGCTTCTATTACATCTCCTTTTTGTAGTGAAGTATTATATTTAATCACTCGTGTTTCATTAGCTTTAATCATATTGTCACTTAAAACATCCATCGCCAACCAAGGCATTACTTCTTTACCCATTCTTCCTATTGTTCGTACAAATGTATGAGATTGTAATTGTTTTGTTTTTCCATTGCTTGTGATTCTTACATTTAATTTAGCGAGTCTAAGAGTTTGTATAAAAAGTTTATGTGGTGCTTTATTATGTAATATAAGTTCAAATCCATGAATTGTTTTTTTGAATGTTATTGTAAAATATTTAGCAATCATATTTGTATGATTCCTACTACCTGCAAATCCATGAAATGCATGTTTTTTTGTAATTTTAATTGTTGTTGCACTACCTTTTACTTTTGGCATATGACAAGAAATACAATTATTGTTTTTTGTACTTATCCCAGCTTTATCTGTATTACAAATATCGACATCATACGCATTTTTAAAGTGCGAATGACATCCCATACACATTTGTCCATTATAATAATTTTTATTTGTATAATCTATATCATGATATGGCGAACCTGTTGTACTTTTAAACATACCAAAAAAGCTAGTTTTTTCTTTGTAGATAACTTTTTTGCTTTGATTGTTTTTATCTACAGAAAATAAAAGAGGTCTTTTATTGTTTTGTTTTTTTATTATATTGCTATTGAATCGCTCTGTATGTGCAGTTATACTTTTAATTGAATGGCAATATATACATGAAATTGCTTCTTGTGTTTGTACTTCATCTTTATGTGGTGTAGAATCTGTACCGTTTTTTAAAGCTTCTAAAACTCTTGTATCTGTTGGTGTATGACATCTTGCACATCCATATTTACCTTTTTTCTTTGCTGGATGTTTATCCCAAATACCTTTATGTGCTGCGTCTTCATAAATAGAAGATTTTCTATGTGCTGAACCATAATACTCTGCATATATTGTAGGGTGACACCCTTTACATGTTTTGCTATCTTGAAAATGTTCTATTGCATATAATCCACTCATAAGAATAAGTGATAATAGTAGTTGTTTCATTTTTTTAGTCCTTGAAATTTTTATGCAATAGTATAATAATTATTAATTATATTTATTGATAATTATCAAGGATTTAGTTTTTTAGTAAATCTTTTAAGCTCAATAAAGGTTCTTTCCCTTCAAGCATAAGTTTTACTTCTGTTGCTATTGGAGTGTATATATTATATTTTTGGCTAAGATTATATATTGCTTCACTTGTTTTTACACCTTCTGCAACTTCTCCTAATTCATTTAATATATCATTTAGTGTTTTATTTGCAGCAATTCCTAATCCTACTCTAAAATTTCTACTTAAAGTAGAAGAAGCAGTTAAAAAAAGATCCCCAGCTCCACTTAATCCCAAAAATGTATCTTGTTTTGCTCCAAATGTTTGAGCAAATCTATCCATCTCAACCAATCCTCTTGAGATTAAACTTGCTTGAGCGTTTTGTCCCAAATTTAATCCATTACATATCCCACTTGCTATTGCCAAAACATTTTTATAGGCACCAGCAATTTCTGCTCCTATAATATCATCACTATAGTATGTTTTTATAAAATTTGGAAATAATGCAGAAAAATGATTATATAAATCTTTTGATACACTATTTAATACAAGGGCTGTTGGAAGGGATTGGATAACTTCTGCTGCAAAAGATGGACCAGATATAAATCCTAAATTTTCTTTTGGAACATATTGTTCATAAATCTCTTTTAAAAATGCTCCTGTTGAAGCTTCAATCCCTTTTGCTGCAACTAAAATTTTTTGATTATTGTATATAAAATTTTCTTTTAACCATTGTCTTATATTTTGAGCAGGTATAGCGATAATTAAAAATTCACATTTTAATGCTTCGTTTAGGGTTACAAAATTTTTTATATCCCTTTTTGTTCGTGATGTTATTAATACCTCATTGTTTTGACTTAATGCAAAATGTAAAGCTTGTCCCCACTTCCCTGCACCAATTACTGCTATATTAGACATCATAATCCTTTAAAAAGTTTTGTTTTGAAAATATATTGTATTTTATCTGATTATACTCAAATTCTAAATTAAGTGCATGTAGCATTAATCTTGGATAGCCTATGTATTGTTCTCTTTGTTCTTGTGTTAATTGTTTTGTAAGATACAGATCTGCAATGGTATCATCTACTCCATAAATAGGATCACCAACTATAGTATGTCCAATACTGTGTAGATGAATTCTGATTTGATGTTGTCTTCCTGTCAGGGGTGAAGCTTCAACTAAAGTTTGGTTTTTTTCTTTAAAATATTTTATTGGAGTAATTATAGTTTTTGATTCTTTCCCATCGGTTGAGATTGTCATTTTTACACCAATTTTTCCATTCTCTTTAGCTATAGGGGTATTTATTGTGATTTGATTTTCTATTTTGCCTTTTACAACTGCATAATATATTTTGCTGTATTTTTTTTCTTCAAACATAGTTTTTAGTAAAATATCAGCAGCTTTATTTTTGGTAACCAATACCAAGCCAGATGTTTCCATATCAATTCTATGAGCTAAGTTTGCATTATCCCCAAAATGGTATCGAATTTCATCTAAAAGAGTATATGCAGTTTCTTTTGAAGTTGGATGCACCATTAGTCCAGAAGGTTTATCAAATATTGCAAAATCGTTTGTATTAAATATTGGTTTTAATCCTTTTGTAATCCCCTCAAATAAAGCGATTTGAATAAAATCTCCTTTTAAAGTTTGTCCATTTTGGAGCCTTTGCCCTTTGTGATCAAAAACTCTCCCTTTTGCAAGAAGCTTTTGTGATAAACTCATAGAT
>Ga0256828_1002063_pt1 | contig 12224 bp, 11 predicted proteins | sample CV88metaG_FD_185993 | JGI IMG/M metagenome (GOLD analysis project Ga0256828, IMG submission 185993) | Hydrothermal vent microbial communities from East Pacific Rise, Pacific Ocean - CV88 | ecosystem: Environmental > Aquatic > Marine > Hydrothermal vents | place: Pacific Ocean: East Pacific Rise... | reverse complement strand
ATTAAAAACTTGATTATGATACTCTGTCAAACTTAGGTTAAAAAGAAAAGTAATGAAAACTATTTTATTATTAGAAGATGATTTGCAATTAAGCGATACAATCAAACAGTTTTTAGAATATAAAAAATATAAGGTATATTCAGCTTATGATGCTTATCAAGCTACAGATATATTATATGAAAACAAAATAGATTTAATGCTTTTGGATGTAAAAGTTCCATATCAAAATGGTTTTGACCTATTAGCTGAAATTAGAAGTAAAGGTGATACCACTCCTGCAATTTTTATTACTTCACTTAATAGTGTAGATGATGTAACAAAAGGATTTGATATAGGATGTGATGACTATATTCGTAAACCATTTGCGTTAAAAGAGTTATTTGTTCGTATAGAGGTTATTTTTAAAAGACAATTGATTAAGTATGATGAGATAATTGAATTGGAAAATGGATACTCTTTTAATTTATCCAATAATTTGCTATTACAAAATAGTGAAACAGTAACTATTCGAACCAAAGAGTTAAAACTTCTTACCCTTTTTCTAAAAAATCCAAATAAGCTTTTGAATTATGAAGAGATATATAGAGAGCTTTGGGATTATAATGAAACACCTAGTCAAGGTAGCCTTAGGGCTTATATTTCAACTATTAGAAATATTTTGGGCAAAGATAATATAGAGACTATTAAACATCTTGGGTATCGTTATGTTAAGCAGTGAAAAACGCTCATTGTTTAGATTTTTAGCTATATATTTAAGTTCAACTTTAATACTTTTTTTATTGACTACTACTATTTTATATCATTATCAAAAACATAATATTATAGATAGGCAAAGAGATAAACTACAAGTAGAAGTTCAAAAAATAGTTCAAAAATTAAGAGTTCTTCATACCTCATTTAATACTCATTTGGTATATCCTTATTATAAACCATTTAATTCGGCTATATATGATATTAATAAAAAGTATATATTTGGTTCATTTCATCCAAAAAATATTTTATGGGATAGAGAGTTTTATATTAAAAATGATACTCTCTTTTTTGTATATAAAATCAAGCCTTACTATTTAGGTGCTTATTATTTAATCGTATCAAATAAAATAAATCCAAAACCAATTCAAAATTTACAGAAAATTCTAGGATTATTTTTATTGATAGCTTTTATCTTTTTTACACTATTAGGAATTTTTTTGGGAAAATTATTTGTAGCTCCTATGAAAGAGTCTATGGATAATCTTAATAGATTTATTCAAGATACTACACATGAGTTAAATACTCCTATTAGTACTATTTTGACTAATATAGAGCTACTTGAGACCCTATATGATTGTAATGGGAAAAAAGAGATGAAGAGAATAGAGATAGCGTCTAAAACACTTAGTCGTTTATATGATGACTTAACATATTTAAAATTAAATCATAATTATCATAGAGATATAAAATCTATAAATATATCTCAATTGATATATGAAAGAATAGATTTTTTTTCTACAATGATAGAGAGCAAGTTGATTAATTTAGAACTTTTTATAGAACCAAATATTATATTAAAAATGGATAAAAATGATACTATTCGTTTAATAGATAATATCTTATCTAATGCTATTAAATATAACTTAGTAAAAGGAAATCTAAAAATTGAATTAAATTCAAAAGAGTTAGTAGTGTATAATAGTGGGATAGGAATAAAAACAAAGGATTTAAAAACAATTCATCTTAGATTTTGTAGAGCCAATTTAAATGAGGGTGGATTTGGTATAGGATTGGATATTATACAATATATAGTCAAACAATATAATTTTAAGTTTAATATAGAATCTATAGAAAATCATTATACAAAGGTAACAATTAGATGGTAAAAAATAGTATTATTTTTATAATTTTTATTACATTTATTGATGCTAAATCTTCATCTATTAATTTAGAAAAAACATGTTTAAGTTGTCATACAAAACAGAAAATACCAAGTGAGCTTATTTATAGAAGATACCTTATGAAATATAGTGATAGTACAATTATCAAAAATAGAATATTAGAGTATCTAAAACATCCTATACAAAAAAACTCTATTATGCCAAAACAGTTTTTTTTGAAGTTTCCAATGAAAAATAGGACAGATTTAAATCAAACAATTTTATATCAAGAGGTAGAAGAGTATATTAATTTTTTTGATATTAAAAAAAAATTAGTACTACCCTCTGATATAAATAAAAATTAACTCTTTTTCTCTTTAGGTGTAATTAGATATATACCATTTTTTACATATATTGGATTACCCCCTGTTTTATTGAGTCTTCTAAATTTTTTTCTATAAGCAATTACTTTTTTTCTTAGTTTTCTATACTCTTTACCTTTGAGTCTTTTGACTATAGTTCTTTTTTGGGTTTTACAAGCATGAACATATCTTGCTGGATTTATAGCTTTTCCTCGTTTATTATATAATCCAAAATGTAAATGAGGTCCAGTACTAACTCCTGTACTACCTACATATCCAATTATAGTTCCTTGTTTTACATAACTACCAATATGCAGACCCTTTCTAAATCTACTCATATGGGCATATAAACTTTTCATACCATTTGAGTGTTTTATGGTAATACATCTACCATAACCACCTCTCCATCCTCTTTTTATAATTTTTCCACTAGCTGATGCTTTAATAGGTGTTCCAGAACAAGCAGCATAGTCCACACCCAAATGTGCTCTATATCTATGTAAAATAGGATGATAACGACTATATGTAAATCCAGAAGAGACAACAGCATGATTTATAGGACGCATAAAAGTAGAACGAACTTTTTTTATTACTATCTGTTTTTTATACTCTTTCCCTGTTGAATCATAATAACTTCCATCTTCTGCTAAATAACTATAATATTTTACTTTATTAATAGTTATCATAGAAGCTTCTATTGTAGGAGAGCTAATTGCTTTGCCATCTCTTCTTTTTTGAGTATAAAATATATTAATTTCATCACCTTTTTTCATTTTGTTTAGATTTAGGCTTTGATAAGATGCTTTTAGTTTTCGTATTAGAGCTTTACTATGTGTTTTTTTATATAAATCTTTATTCCAAGAGTTTTTAACCTTTAAATGTATAGAACCTTTTAGCGTTTCAAATGGTATAGGTTTGAGAGATATTTTATCTTTACCTTTTTTGTTTTTGATTACTTCTACTTGAAGTTCATCTGTAATTGGAATTAAAAATATAATTTTGTTTTTATTTTTTTTAATTGTATAGTTTTGTCCTGCTCTTATCTCTGCTAATAGCTCTTTGTCATCTGCATCTAATGTATAATATAATTTTTGAGATATGCCATTATTTCTTAGAAAAGATAAAAATGATATACCTTTTTTCCAATGATTTGTTTTTGCAAAAAGAGTTGTAGATAGAGTGGATATTATAATAAAAGAGAGTATGCTTTTCCTCATTAGTTATTTGTACCTTTGTAAAATTTGTCTGATTAACATTTTATATATTTGTTCTAAAAAAAGAGATAAAAAATATATGTTATATTTTGTATTTTATTTTTTTTTAACTTAACATCTGCTTTATCATAATCAATATTGATATATAGTCAATATTGATTATTTAGTTAGATAAAAAAAATCTATAGAATTGATTTGTATTTATTATTTAACTACTAAATTTACTAGTTTATTAGGAACTACTATCTCTTTAATTATAGTTTTATTATTTATCCATTTTGATACTTTTTCTTTTGCTATAGTCAAAATCTCATCTTTTGATGCGTTGGTTGCTATCTCTATCTCACTTCTTCTTTTGCCATTTACTGCTACTCCTAGAGTAATACTATCTTGAATAAACACTTCATTTTTAACATCTATCTTATCTTTTAGATTTTTTGTTTCAAAAAGCTCTTGACTTAGTTCACTACAGATATGAGGAGATATAGGTTCTAATAGGTGCAATATAATATACATTCCCTCACTCCAAACTAAATCATTATTCTGTTTATCTAGTGCATTTAGTGCTTCCATACATGAAGCTATTAGAGTATTAAAAGCAAATGTTTTTTCATAAACAGTAGTTGATTTTTGCAAAGCTTCATATACTTTTGCTCTAGCTAGTTTCTCCTCTTTGTTGAGTTTAGAATGTTCTATAGTTGGCATACTATTTTGGGTCACTTTTGATTTTCTATCATATAGTTTTTTTAGAAATCTAAATGCCCCCTCTACTGCACTATCATTCCACTCTAACTCTTTTTGAGGTGGAGCTGCAAATAGTATAAATAGTCTAGCTGTATCTGCTCCATATTTGGCTATTAGTTCATCTGGGTCAACTGTATTGCCTTTTGATTTGCTCATTTTGGCACCATCCATTAGTACCATTCCTTGTGTCAATAGATTTTCAAAAGGCTCTTTGATATTCTCTATAAACCCTAAATCTCTTAATGCTTTAGTGAAAAATCTAGCATATAATAGATGCAAAATCGCATGTTCTATTCCACCAATATATTGGTCAACTCCTAACCAATAATTGACATCATCCTTATCTATTCCAACCTCTTGCCATTTAGATGGATTGGTCGCATATCTAAACTGATACCAACTTGATTGCACAAATGTATCTAGTGTATCACTCTCTCTTGTTGCATCCTTTCCACATTTTGGGCATTTGCATTTTTTCCATGTAGGATGATTATCAAGTGGGTTTCCCTTTCCCGTAATCTCAACATCATTAGGTAGGGTTATTGGTAGATTTTCTATATTTTCAGCTACCAAACCACAACTATCACAATGAACTAGAGGAATTGGCGCTCCCCAATATCTCTGACGGCTAACACCCCAGTTTCTAAGTTTATAGTTGGTTGTTCCCTTGCCTAATTCTATCTCTTGAAATAGTTTAATAATCTCTTTTTTGGCTTTTTGGTTTGGCATACCTGTAAAATCTGCTGAGTTAATTAACTCTCCATCTCCTATATAGGCTTCACCCTCTTTATATCCACTGATAACATATTTTAGAGGCAAGTTATATTTTGTAGCAAATTCAAAATCTCTCTCATCATGAGCAGGAACACTCATAACAGCTCCACCACCATAACTAGCTAGTACAAAATTAGCTGTCCAGACAGGTATTTCCTCTTTTGTAAGAGGATGAATAACACTAATTCCTAGTGCATAACCCTCTTTTTGAGCTTTGGCTCTATCCCTCTCACTCATATTTGCCATAGCTGTTATTTTGGATGCTATATCACTATCTATTATCTCATTTTTAATCAAAGCTTTGACAATAGGATGTTCAGGAGCCAATGCACAGTATGTTACACCATATATAGTATCAGGTCTAGTTGTAAATACCTCAAATCCATCAAATTTATTATCTAATTTAGCTTTGGATTGATTTGATAGATTAAATTTAAACTCTAATCCTTCAGATTTACCTATCCAGTTTTTTTGCATTGTTAGAACTTGGCTTGGCCAATGTCCCTCTAGTAGTTTCAAATCTTCAAGTAACTCATCTGCATATTTTAATATATCTATATAATATCCTGGCATCTCTTTTAATTCAACAGGATTATCACAACGCCAACAACAGCCATCTTCTACTTGTTCATTTGCTAATACTGTATGACAATCTTCACACCAGTTTACAGTTGTAAGTTCACGGTATAATAACCCCTCTTGGAACATTTTGATAATAAACTCTTGTTCCCATTTGGTGTATAGTTCATCACAAGTAGCAAACTCTCTTTTTTTAGAAAATGAAAGACCTAATGAGTCAAACTCTTTTCTCATATATTCAATATTTGAGTATGTCCACTCTTTTGGATTTTTGCCATATTTTATAGCTGCATTTTCAGCAGGCATACCAAAAGCATCCCAGCCTATTGGATGAAGTACATTATATCCCTGTTTTCTATAATACCTAGCCATTGCATCACTAATTGAGTAGTTTCTTACATGTCCCATATGTAATCTTCCACTTGGATAAGGGAACATACTTAGTATATATTTTTTTGGTAAATCTTGATTATCTTTTGGTTCAAATGCTTCTTGTTCACTCCATATCTCTTGCCATTTTTTCTCTATTTGGCTTGGTTTATAACTCATATTCTCTCCATCAAATTAAATTGTGTGATTATACCCTATGATGGGTTAGAAGTTATATTTATATTTTATATATTTTGTTTATTTCAAATAATCAAAACACAATAAAAAACATTAAAAGTTATAACTACTTCTATTATTTATCTTTTGTATATTTTTTATATATCTTTTTATTAGCTATTCAATTATAAGCTATTATAATTGTAATTGATAAATAAGAAAGGAATAGGATTTATAAGTGAAAAGAAATAGAATATACTCATTAACATTATCATTACTGCTATTTTCTGCATGTAGTACGAAAAATATTAAGCCAAAAGTACAAGAGAATAATCAAACCAATCAATATGCTCATATAGGTATAGATGATACAAATCATACAAAAGAGATAAAAGAGGTTATCTATAATGAGCTTCAAGGAGATTTTCAAAATAACTATAAACTTATTGAGTTTATAGATATGATGGTTAATAATTATCATTTTGATAGAAAAGAGTTAAATAGAATATTTTCACAAGCTGAAAATTTTCGTTATATACCTCAAACTAGAAGTTGTATTTCTAGTCATGTATATAGAGGAGCTGGTGAGTGGGATAGATATAAAAGCTGTTTTATTTATGAAAAAAATATTCAAAGAGGTATTGAATTTTGGAATAAATATAGAGATACTTTAGAAAGAGCAGAGATAGAATATGGAGTCCCTGCTGAATATATTGTTGGTATTATAGGAATAGAGACAGCTTATGGTACAAATTTTGGAAAATATCGAGTTATAGATGTTTTGACTACTAGAAGTATGTTAGATGATAGAAGAGCATCATTTTATACAGATGAGTTAGAAAAATTTTTATTGATTTGTAGAGACTTGGGATTAGACCCTACAGAGGTTATGGGTTCAACTTCTGGAGCTTTGGGGTATGGACAATTTATGCCTAGTAGTTATATACGATTTGCTGTTGATTTTAATCATGATGGAGTAAAAGATTTATGGAATGCAGAGGATGCAATAGGGAGTATAGCAAACTATTTTGCTAAAAATGGGTGGAACCCATATATTGATGAGGTTGCTGTTAGAGCTAAATACAAAGGGTATAGATTTAAAAAACTAAAAACAGGATATAAAACTAAATATTCTCAATATAAGCTAAGAAGAAAACACAAAATAAAGCCTCGTTCAAAAATGAAATATAGAGGACCTGTTTCTCTTGTTAAATTAAATAGAGCTGGTTATGATGAGTTATGGCTTGGAACACATAATTTTAGAGTTATTACAACTTATAATCATAGTTCATTATATGGAATGGCAGTATATAAGTTAGCAGAAGAGATAAAAAAAAGAAGAGGTTAAAAATCCTCTTTAATTTTTGCACTCTCCACAATAGAGATTATTAGAGTATAGATGTTTGCAATAATAGCACCCATTACTAAGCCAATAATTATATTGGCATTATCTCCACTACCAAATTGAAATATAAAAAAAGCTGGTAGTAGATGTAAATCTGCTACTAGTGAACCTGCTAAAAGTTCTGCAGAGAGTAGGTTTCTCACACCCAATTTTAATATAGTAGATACTAAATTTATACTCCCTGCTGCAAAAAGAGCAAGAACTGTATGCTCATATATAAATGAGACACTTGTAGTCAAGCTCATTAAGGTAAAAAATATATATAAAACTTTACCCCAATTCATAAACTATATAGTTCCTTGTTCATACATTGCTCTCATTTTCTCTTTTTCTTTCTCTCTTTTTAGTTTTTCTGCTTCTTTTGCTCTAAACTCTTTGATAGAGAATTTTAGCCACATCAAAATTGGAGAGGCAACAAAAATAGAGGAATATGTACCAACAACAACTCCGACAAGTAGAGTAAAACTAAATCCTTTTAAAAGTTCACCACCAAATAGATATAGTGTTAATACAACGAAAAATGTAGTTAATGAAGTAAGTGTTGTTCGAGATAGGGTTCTAGTTACAGACTCGTCAATTACTTCTGATAAATCAGTTGATTTCATAGTACGAATACCTTCTCTAATTCTATCAAAGACAATAACTGTATCGTTTAGAGAGTATCCCAATATCGTCAATATTGCTGCTAGAATAGGTAAATTGACATCAATTTGAAAAAGTGCTAATGCACCCAAAGAGATAGTAACATCATGTACTAGTGCTAATACAGATGCTAATGCAAATCTCCATTCAAATCTAAAAGATATATATGCCAAAATTCCTAAAATAGATAATATCATAGCCATTAGACCTTTTTCTCTAAGTTCATCTCCAACAGCTGGACCTACCATATCTACACTTCTTATTTCAAGTTTGCCAGTATCTTTTAATAGTTTTCTCATTTGGTCACTAATATCTACATCCACATTTTTTGATGTATTCTTAGTACGGATTGCAATCTCTTGGTTTGAACCAAAATATGTTACACTAGCCTCTTGGTACTCTTTTGTTTTTTTGAGAATTTCTCTTACTTTTTGGATTGGTGCATCTCCACTATATTTGACCTGTATAACAGTACCACCTGCAAAATCAATACCATAGTTTAAACCTTTAACAAATAGTAGTCCTAATGATATAATTACAAGAGTCAAAGAGAGAATGGCAAATTTTTTAGCATTTGACATAAATCCTATAATTGGTTGATTGTGTTTAAAAACTTCCATTATTTTGCTCCCTTTTTAATACCAAACCAAAAGTTTAGTCTATTTTTATCTATTTTTGGCAATATCCATTGGTATATACCATGAGTTCCTAAAATAGCTGTAAGCATAGATGCTAAAATACCTATACTAATAGTCAAAGAGAACCCTTTTATAGGACCAGTACCATAAGCAAAAAGAACTACAGCAGCAATTAGAGTAGTAATATTTGCATCCCAAATAGCTGTAAAGGCATTGTTATAACCTTGTTCAATAGCTTTTGTAATTGATGCACCTTCATGCAGAAGTTCTCTAATTCTCTCATTTATAATAACATTGGCATCAACAGCCATACCAACAGTAAGTACAATACCTGCCATACCTGGTAAAGTAAGTGTTGCTTCAAATAGAGACATAATTGCCAAGATTAAAAATAGGTTTGCAACTAGTGCCAAGTTTGCTATAGCACCAGCCATTCCATAATAGATAAACATAAATACTACAACAGATAAAAAACCAATAATCAAAGCAATCATACTAGCTCTAATACTATCAGCTCCAAGACTTGGTCCTACGCTTCTCTTTTCTTCTACTTGAACTGGTGCTAATAGTGCTCCTGAACGCAAAGCAATTGCTACATCATGAGCCTCTTGAGGTGTAAAGTTTCCAGAGATTTGTCCACTACCTCCACCAATTCTTTCACGAATTACAGGTGCAGAATAGACTTTGTTATCTAATACAACAGCCATTCTTTTACCAACATTTTTTCCAGAAAAGTCACCAAAAATTTTAGCACCTTGTCCATTTAGTTTAAAATTAATTACAGGTTGATTATTTTGTCTATCATAACCTACTTTTGCATCTACTAGCATAGAACCATCTAAAATAGGAATAGAGTGTAGTAGATATTTCTGTTTTGGATTAGATACATCTGAGAGTATTACATCACCATACTGTTTGGCTTCAGCTTTGCTCATAGTATTGACTCTAGCGTCTCTATCTTCATCTACAGCCATCATTTGTAGGTGTGCAGCTTTTGCAATTAATTCTCTAATTCTCTGCTCTTCTGCTTGTGTTTTTATTCCAGGAACTTCTACTAAAATTTTATCAGTTCCTTGTTTTGCTACAGTAGGTTCTGCCAAACCGTACATATTTAGACGATTTCTGATAGTATCAACAGCTTGATTAATAGCATTTTTCTTTGTCTCTTCAATAAGTTTAGGGGATAGAGTTAAAGTAAAATTTAATCCATCTTGTTTGACCTGAATATCTTTAAAATCATCTTGGAGTATTTTTTGAACTTTTGGTAAATCATCTTTATCCAAAACTTCAAATTTTACAGCCTTATCTTCTATTTTTAAGTCATCAAATATAATATCTTCATCATCTAGTTTATATTTGATAGTTGTTCCAATAGATTTAACTTTTGACTCTACAGCTACATCAGTTTTTACAGATAATAGCATATGGAGTCCACCTTGTAAATCAAGTCCTAGTGTAATCTTTTTGCCCTCTTGACTCTGTATTAAAGATGGAACAGAAAATACTATTCCAAATACAAAGGCAAATAAAAAGATAACAACTCTATAATTTAGTGTACCCATAATCTATGCTTCTACCTTTCTGGATACAAAAGCTTTATCTAATTTGACAATGGTTGTATCGTTTAGTTTAATTTTGATAAAATCCTCTTCAACTTTGGCTATTTCAGCATAGAGACCACCAGTTGTTAGTATCTTATCACCTTTCTTTAGTGCTTCTAACATAGCTTGATGCTCTTTTTGTTGTTTTTGTTGAGGTCTAATGATTAGAAAATAAAATATACCAAATAGTATAATAAGTGGTAAAAATTGTGCTACTTGTTGCATAAGGGGAATCCTTTGAGTTTATATATAAAAATTGGCAGGTATTTTACCATTAACAATATAACAACAGGCTTGTTAATAGCCCTTTTGGCTTCTGGGGCTATATACCTAGATTGGATAGGAATTGTTTCTCCTCTATTCAATACGATATTAGGTATCCTTACATTTTACTATCTTTTAAGGGCTAAACAGATAGTTTGGTTTTGGAGTGGTTTCTTTATAGGTTTACTATGGTTTTGGTGGATATGTATGAGTTTTTTCAATTATGGTTTTGCTTGGGCAATTCCAATTGGAGTGATATTTATAGGGTGGGTTTATGGAATAATTTTTTTAATAATTGCAAAATTGGCTGAATATATAGATAAAAAATTTCCTGATTTGAATTTGGAGTTTATTGTTAAAGTATTATCATTATTACTTTTATCTTATATTCATCCAATACAATTTGATTGGTTTAAACCAGAAATAATTTTTACAAATAGTTATATAGGTATAGAAAAATGGCAATTTGCAATAGTTCTTATATCTATAGCATTATCAATCAAGAAAAAAAATTTACTTTATCTTTTTTTGATTATTTTTTCATTTCCTATTAATCAATATTTAAATAATACTCCTCTTCCAAAAAATGGTATAGCTATTGCAGGTTCATATATTAATGTTGAAGATAAATGGAACCCAAATCTTTTAAATAGTCATATAGATAGAGTATTTAAACAGTTAGATAGAGCTATAAAAGATAAAAAAAGTATGATTATATTCCCTGAATCGATATTGCCTCTATTTTTAAATACTCATCCCAATTTAATGACTCAATTCGAGGCATATTCTAATGATATAGCTATAGTATTGGGTGCATTATACAATAATGGAACTCCTAGAAATTCAGCTTATATTTTTAATAAAGGTAGTTTTCTGGTAGCTAATAAAGTAGTGCTTGTTCCTTTTGGTGAGCAAAATCCATTACCAAAATGGATGGGTAATATTATTAATAAAATTTTTTTTGATGGGGCACCTGATTATGTAGCAGATAGTGAACCTATAGATTATATTATTCGGGGAGTTAAATATAGAAATGCTATATGTTTTGAGGGTACTAGTAGAGAATTATATACAATAAAGAGTAAAAAAATTTATAATATGGATATACTACAAACACAAAAAAGTAAAGATATTCCAAAAGAGATGATACTTATATCTAATAACGGATGGGTAGTACCATCAATAGAGCCAACAGAGCAAAAAATCTTGCTTCAATTTTATAGTAAAAAGTATGGTACAACTATATATCACGCAGTAAATATGTCTCCTTCATATATTATACATAATGGGAAAGTATATAAATGAAAAAGTTTTTTATAGCCCCAATAAAAGCATATCAGTATATATCAAGAGTGTTACCTGCCAATTGTAGATATTATCCTACCTGTTCAGAGTATGCTAAATGGCAATTTGAGTTCAATAGAGTAGATAGAGCTTTAGTGGCATCTACTCTTAGAATTTTAAGATGCAATCAGCTTTTTAATGGAGGAATAGATTATCCCATTATTAAATATACTCCTCCAAAACTGTTGTGTTTGAGTAGTGATAGTATCAAAGTCAAATATTGGATTGTTCCTAAAGGTGGTAAAGAGTTTTTTGTTT
>Ga0256828_1002062_pt1 | contig 12233 bp, 8 predicted proteins | sample CV88metaG_FD_185993 | JGI IMG/M metagenome (GOLD analysis project Ga0256828, IMG submission 185993) | Hydrothermal vent microbial communities from East Pacific Rise, Pacific Ocean - CV88 | ecosystem: Environmental > Aquatic > Marine > Hydrothermal vents | place: Pacific Ocean: East Pacific Rise... | reverse complement strand
TAGTACTGAAGTACTTTTTTAAAGTATGCGCTAAATGCTGGTCCTGCTACACGTCCACCTGTCTCTTTTTTGTGCATTGGTGTGTTGTCATCATTTCCAAACCATACAACTGTTTCTATTGTTGGTGAGTACCCTGCGAACCATCCATCCACATTTTTATTTGTTGTTCCTGTTTTTCCTGCTAACTCTATCCCTTTTACTCTAGCTCTTACACCTGTTCCTCTACGTACAACATCTCGTAAAATTGTTGTCATAATAAACGCTTGTTGAGGGGAAGTGATGTAGCGACTTTTTAGTTGTTTTTTGTAAAGTACAGCACCATCTTTTTGTATTGAATCTATAAGGTGTGTCTCCATCTGAATACCATGGTTTGCAAAAGATGTATAATATTTTGCAAGTTGTAGTGGTGAGAGTGAGATAGTCCCAAGTGAAATAGATAAATCTTTTGGTACATTTTTAATACCAAACTTTTTAAATTCACGTAGAAGTTGTGTGAGTCCAATATCGTTTACTAAGTTAATAGTAGCGAGGTTACTTGAGTGGATAAGTGCTTCACGTAAAGTGATAAGTCCGTGATAATTTTTAGAGTAATTTTTTGGTTGCCATTTTAACTCTGTACCATTTTTTTCATACTTATATGTTTTTGCAATATCAACAAGTTTTGTAGCACCAGAGTATCCTAAATCGATGGCAACTTGATAAATAAAAGGTTTAAAAGCACTTCCTGGTTGGCGACGCCCTTGTGTTGCTCTGTTGTAAGAGCTTTTTTTATAGTCTATGCTTCCAACAAGTGCTAAAACATCACCTGTTTTTGAGTCTAAACTTACAAGTGCACCATTGAGTTTAGAGGTATCGCTTGGAACAAATTTTGTAATATCTTCACCCCTTTTTTTCATACGTTGCATCGCTTTTTTATCGTACCATTTAATTCTACGTAAAGCAAAATCATAAGCATATTTTAGAGATTTTCTAGCAGCATCTTGTAAACGTAAATCTATAGTTGTGTAGATCTTATAGCCACCTGTTTTTAAATCTTTTAGTCCCATAGCACGAACCTCTCTTGCTACTTCATCAACAATAAAAGGGGCTTTGTTCTGTGTTAATGTAGAGTTATACACTTTTGGATTTTCTGCAAGAGCTTTTTCATATGTTTTATCATCTATCCATCCAAGGGCGTGCATTCTTGAGATTACACGATTGGCTCTACCCATTGAGATTTCATAATTTTTTGTTGGTGCATAGGTACTTGGTGCTTTTGGAAGTCCCACTAAAACAGCTATCTCTTTGAGTGTTAAGTCTGAGAGTTTTTTATGAAAATAGCCATCTGCAGCGGTTTTTATTCCATAGTAACCATGCCCTAGATAAATTTCATTAAAATAACGTTCTAAAATTTGTTCTTTTGTTAGAGCATGTTCAAGTTTTATAGCATAGATCGCTTCTTTAATTTTACGTGAAAGTTTCTTTTCGCGAGTAAGGAGTTTGTTTTTTACAAGTTGTTGTGTAATAGTACTTGCACCCTCTACTGCACGACCCGCTTTTAAAACTTTAATAGCAGCACGAAAAATTGCGTCTATATTGATCCCTGGATGTTCAAAAAATGTTGTATCTTCTATAGCTACAAGTGCTTCTACCGCACGTGGGGGAATCTCATCGAATGTTGCATAAAAACGGTGTTGTTTATCAAACACATTAGCAATTTTCTCCCCATATTTATCATAAATAGTTGTAGTAAGATCTGGCTTGTAGTTTACAAGGGGAGATATATCGTAGTCGTATCGAACTAAGAAGTATCCAACTATTAAAAAGGGTGCTAAAAAAGCAACTACAAAAAGGGTTATAAATGTTTTTTTTATCATTGGCGAAATTTCCTATGTGCAAAATTTGCTTCTATTAAAGTTTTTGTGTATTGGTTTTGTGGGTTTTGTATCACTTGTGACATTGTACCATTTTCTATAATTTTTCCCTCTTTTAAAACGGCAATATCTTGGCAAAGTTTTTTTGCTGCAGCTATATCGTGTGTTACAAAAAGGGTTTTAAAATTTTGCTCTTTTGCAAGATTTTTTAAGAGCTCTAAAATCATTTGTGTTGTAGTAGGGTCAAGTGCAGTTGTTGCTTCATCTAAAAGAAGCAACTTAGGATTTTTCTCTAGTGCAATAGCAATCACAACTCTTTGGAGTTGTCCCCCTGAGAGTTGTGGAGGAAACCTCTCCAAAAACGATTTTTCAAGCCCAACAAGTTTTAGAAGCTTCTCTTTTTTAGAATCTTCAACGAAAAATTGCTTTTTTATTTTTGTAAGTGGAGAGAGGGCAGTAAAAGGGTTTTGTGGAACAAATGCTATATCTTTTTTTGTTAGTTTATTTTCTGTTTGAAGTGTAAGTTTTAAGTTATTTGGTAACATCCCAAGTAAAGCTTTAAGGGTTAAACTTTTACCACTTCCACTCTCCCCAACAAGGGCTAGGGAGTGTTTTATTTCAAAAGAGATATCAACCAGTGTTTTTTGATTGTATTGAATGTTGAGTTTTTGAATATTCATCTACTTCTTTTGTGCTGTTAGTAAAAATACACCATACTCTTTTGTTTTTTGTATAGTGTGTATCTGTTTTATTTTTATATTTTTAAAGCCATTGTTTTGAGCTATATTTTTTAATGTTTGTGCTTCAAAACCAAAATGAAATACACCCTCGTTATTGGAGTGAAAAGTACCATCCTCTTTTTCTAAATCTGCAATAGCTATAAAACCATCTTTTTGTAAATGTTGTGCCATAGTTTGAAAAAAATGCTCTAAATTTTCTATGTGGTGTAGTGTCATAGAGCTTATAACTCCATCAAATTTTTTTTCTAGTGGAGTTTGTAAAATATCACCTAAATGGGGTGTTATAAAACTCTCTTTTGTATTTTTCTCTTGAAGTTGTTCAAGCATAACTTCAGAGGTATCAACACCTACTATCTCTTTGACGTAAGGGAGAATCTCAAACCCTAAAAGTCCTGTACCCACTCCAAAATCTAAAAGAGAGAGTTCAGCACTTAGTGGGCACTCTTTATCTATTGCAGCTGCAACACTTTTGGCATTTTGAACACGACGAGGGAGTTTGTCCCAATCTTTTGCTCTTTGTAAAAATCTATTTTGTGGCTGCATCTATCTTCTCCTCTTTACAAATTAAAAAGAAGCAACTTCCATTCTCTCTTGGTTTATAGATGAGGTCTCCATTAAAACTTTTACGCATAATCTCTAAACTCATATAAAGTCCAATTCCAGTTCCCTTGCCTTGTTCTTTGGTTGTAAAGTAAGGGTTAAAGATTTTATCTACAACATTTGGAGCAATTCCACCTGCATTATCTTCTATACAGATATTTATTTCATTATCTTTTTGAAGTGCAGTGATTGTAATTTTTTTCTCCTCTTGTTCTATCTCATCAAAAGCATCTCTAGCATTTGCCAAGATGTTAATAATAACTTGTTCAAGTTGATCGGCAAATCCATAAAGTTGTAAATTATCTTCTAAATTTATTTCAATCTCTATATTATGGTTTTTAAGCTGCGTAAGCATAAGATCCATTACAGCATTAAAAGTATCTTGAAGATTAAAAAGCTCTTTTTTTTGCGATGGACGTGCAAAGTTTAAGAAGGTATCTATTGTTTTTGACATTTTTTGACACTGCTCTTGAATAGACTTGCTTGCTTCTTGTGTTTTTTCATCTGTTAATGCTTGCATACTTGAGAGCATTGAAAGGCGAATAGCAGCTGCACTAATAGCATTGAGTGGTTGACGCCATTGGTGTGCTATCATATTAATCATCTCACCCATTTGTGCTTGTTTAGATTGTTGTAAAAGTTGTTTCTCTTTCTCTTTAATCTCTGTAATATCAAGTACAGTTGTAAGACGGTGTTTTACTTCGCCAATATACAGGTCTTGCCCTTGAACAAGTGCAGGAAATGTTGAACCATCTTTTTTAAAGAGTTGAATCTCGTATGGAAGAATCTTTGTTTGTTGTAGTGCTTGTTGTGCATTTTCTTTTTCTGAAGCTGGAACAAAGTCAAAAAGTTCTTTTCCTATCATATCTTTTTCATCTTCATATTTAAAAATATCAACAGCTACTTTATTCGCTTTAATAAGTTTATATTGTGTATTCCAAAGAACAACTCCCTCCATAAGTGTGTCAAATATAATATTAATTGTTTTATTTTTTTCTTGTAAATCTTTTGTTGCTTTTTGTACCTCTTGTATCAGTTGAGTATTAAAGCTTTTGAGTTGTAGATCTTTTTCATAAATATTATTAATCATCATTTTAAAATTATCACTAAGAGTGTCAATCTCAGCTATTTGAGTTCTAAAGTAGGGGATATTCCCTTTATATTTTTCAACATTAGCACTAATTTTAGCAAGAGATAAAATAGGATCTACTATTTCAGACGATATACGTCGAAATTGTTTTTTTGCTACAAAGTAGAACACTATTAAAATAATGCCAAAGAGTACAGCCATAAAAACAATCATCTCTATAGATGTTACTAGAATATCGTGGAGTGTAGCTAGAATATTTTCTCTTTTTGCTACTAAAATAATGTTTGAGTTAATATCTTTAATTGTTGCATGAAGTGTTATGTACTGTGTATGATTAAAATCAAATGTTGTTGCATGCTCATTTTTTAAAGAGCTTACGATTTTTTGTAGAAATTTATTGTTTGTTTTAAAGATATTTAATTTATCTGTTTCTATATTTAAAACTTTTTGTAAGCTTGGGCTTAAAGCTGTAATGGTACCTTGTTCATTTATAAGAAGCACCTCTGTATTGTATGGTAGCTTTGTTGTAAGGAGTTGTTGCATAACAGGTTTTAGTGCAATATCTAATCCAGTAACCCCTTCTAGTTTATTATTATTGTAAATAGGAATAAGAACAGAGATCATCCAACTTTGTGTTTTTGAATCAAAAAAAGGATCACTCCATAAAATTGAGCGGGATTGATTATTTATTTGGTTAGCAAGTGTATAGTTTTGTTGGTATCGTGATTGTTTAAGTGGGTCATAGAGATTGTATATTTTTTCTTTATGTGGATAGATTTTTATCATTCCATCAAAGCCAATAAAGTAGATATGTTTAATCATATAATTGTTTTTGATGATAGTTTTAAATGTTTTATCCATCTCTTGAGTGATAAGAGCTCTTATTTTTTTATTTTTATCTATAGTTATATATGGTGGGTAACACACAGAGGAACCACTTGGTGTATTAGCATAAAATACACCATTTTTAGCTTTTAAAAAGTGAAACTCTTTTTCATCACAGTGTTGATATTTAAAAAGATGTTCATGCTCTTGTTGTAAAATTTTTGCATAGGTATTTATTTTTTCAAATTCATGTTCTAGTTTTACTTTTTGGGAGTCTAGAATTAAACAAAGAATATGTTTTGCATCGCGAATAGCAGCTGTTTTTCTTTCATGACCCATATAAAATCGAAAAAAACCAAAAAAGAGTGCAAAAATAAGTGTAAGAGTCACAAAAGGGATAATAATCATCCTAAAAAAGTTTTTTTGCATCTTTTTTTGTAATAACTCTTTTTGCACAGTATGACCTTTTTTATAGAAGTGTATTTATTGTTTTTAGGAGTGTTTCAAACTCTTTTACATCTTCGCCAACTCTTGCAATGATGCGAATAATTGCCTCTGGAACAGTTGGTTGTCTAATCGCTCCAATGGAGTAGTTTTGTTCTTGAAGTTTTTGTTGTATATGCAACACTTTTGCGTTATTTGCAATAACAATAGGAACAATAAGTCCAGCAATTTCGATATTAAATATCTCTTTTACTAATTTTTGGCGTTGTTTAATTGCTAAAGAGAGTTGCGTTTTATTTTCTAAAATATACTCAAGTGCTGCTTGTGCTTTTGCACTTTCATAAAGTGATGGAGCAGTGGCATAAATAACAGGTTTTGCTCTGTTTAGCATATATTCTATAATATGAGAAGAGGCTAAAACATAAGCACCAAACCCTCCATATGCTTTACCAAGAGTTCCCATTTTTATATGGTTTGGTTCTACGTTAATATTATACAAATCAAAAACCCCTAAAAGGTTTTCACCCACAACACCACTACTGTGTGCTTCATCAACTATTAAAATTGCATCCTCTTTTTTTGCAATTTCAAATACCTCTTTATCACACAAGTCTCCCTCCATAGAGTAGATCCCCTCTACAGCAATAAGGCGACGTTTTGTTGTTTTGTGTGTAGCTAAAAGTTCTTTGAGATGTTGCATATCGTTGTGTCTAAAGAAATAAACCTCTTTACCTTGTAGTTGTGTTGCTAAAACACCAGAAGCGTGGTAGAGTTCATCTATAAAGAGGATATCTTTTTTACGCACAAGAGATTCAATAAGAGCTATATTTGCGTTAAAACCACTTCCCAATAAAATAGCATCTTCAAAACCATTCGTTTGTGCAAGGAGTTGCTCTGTATCTTGGTGGATTTTATGATACCCATTGACAAGCATTGAAGCTTTTGCACCATATATTGTGTAGTTATCTAATTTTTCAACCGCTTTTTGGTGAAGAAGTTGGTTGTGTGCTAAACCCAAATAATCGTTTGACGCAAAATCTTTAAGTGTAGAGTTATAGAGTGTTCTTTTTCTATATCTATTTGCTTTTTTGAGTGCTAAAAGCTCTTTTTTGTAATATGGCATTACCCAGCAACCACTCTATTTCTACCATTTTCTTTTGCTTCATAAAGAGCATTATCTACACGTTTAAAGAGGTGCTCTTTTGTTTCCCCTTTTTTAAATTCAACCACTCCAAAACTCATTGTAATTGGAAGAACTTTTTTATGGTTTTCTACAGAGGAGCGAAGTTTTTCTGCAACAATTAAAGCACCACTGAGTTCAACATGAGGTAAAATAACAATAAACTCTTCTCCACCAATACGACAAAAAGCATCATTTTCACGTAGCTCTGAAGTTATAAGTTTTGTGTACTCTTTTAATACTTCATCTCCAACATCGTGACCATGCTCATCATTTACTTTTTTAAAATGATCAATATCAAACATTACAAGAGAAAGTTTTTCATCGTAACGGTTTGAACGCTCAATCTCATCTTGAAGTTTATGCATAAAATAGCGTCTGTTTTTAATCCCAGTAAGAGCATCTGTAATTGTAAGTTTTTCTAACTCTTGTCTATATTTCTCTTCATCTGTAATAGCCGCTAAAACTACACTATAGTGTTTGTCATCATCTAAAATTTTTGAAGCTGCTATAGAGAAGTAATACTCCTCGCCATCTATATTCATTTTAACTTTTTGAGGTTCTTGTTGTTGTATCAGGTATTCAAGCCAAGTTTGTCCATCCATCTCTTTTGAGAGATAACCCTCTTCTTCAACAAAAAAGTTTTCAATTGAACCATTCTCTTTTACGAAATCTTCAAGTGATTCATAGTTTTTAAAATATTTAAAAAACTTCTTATTTGCTTCAATAATTTGATCTTGCTCTTTTATAAGCACTACATTTGTAGAAAAATCTATAATATTTTTGTAGTACTCTTTTTGTTTTTTATTTGTTAAATAAAGGTAAATTCCTAAAATAATTAAAAGTCCAAGAATAACAACAGTAACAAGCATTACTCTTTTGAAAACAAAAAACTCTTCTTCAAGTTGTGCTAAAGAGTGAAGATTTTTCGATGTTATAAAATAGGCATATGTATTACCTTGATAATCAGAGAGTGGGTAGCTAATGATGAGTCTTGTATTTTCAATTTTATGTATATCGTTGAGATAATTTTCAATACCATTCTCTTTTAGATACTCCAAGAGGTGTGTTGAAGCATTTTTATTAGCAATATAATAACCGTCAAAAAATAATTTTGTAAAAGGTTTTGTTATTTTTTGACTAAACTCTTTTTTAACAATTACAGCAGATTCAATCTCACTTTGTTTTAATTTTCTTGCAATAGAATTAAAATGTGACATAACTTCTAAGGCACCAATAACTTTGTTATTTCTAACAATAGGGACAATAGCCTCTAAAACTAAATCATACTGGTTTATAGTTACAGAAGAGATAGGTTTAGCATTTTTAAATAGATCTGTAATATCTTTTGTTTGTGTTAAAAAAGTTTTATCTTTAGTCCAACTCCTATAAAGAGGGTGTTGTTTAGTATCTATAATTTGGATCCAAATATTTTGATAGAGTGTATTTTTTCTATATTCTTGGAGTAAATTGTTATAATAAGTGTCATTTATATTATTAAGATGAAGAGATTTGTCGTTTGCTAAACTAAGTGCAATAGCCATTGTAGAAGTTTGTTTTTGAGCAATGATATCTGCAAGATTCTTTTTTACTGCATGAGCAAAATCATCATATTTTGTTAATGCCATATTGTGGCGACGCTCTTTTAAATAGCCAATATAGTTGATACCTAGTATAACAACTAACATTGCAGCAAGCGTTGTTAAAACTAAAATTTTATTTTTAGAAATCATCATTAAACCCTTTTTTAGATAAAGTGTTTTAAAACCTCTACACTCAGCCCCATTGCAGTAGATTCAAACCCTTTTACCTCTTTTATGTATGGTTTACAAAACCCTTCAACCATACAAGCTCCAGCTTTCCCTCTCCACTCACCACTGTTTAAGTAGTTTTCTAAATCATCCATATCAAAGGGTTTAAAAATATAATCTGTTTGGGAGATATCTATAAGTTTTTTCTCTTTTGAGTGGTATATCATACATGTAACTATACTTGTGATATTGCCACTTTGTGTCATTAAAATATTTCTAGCATCATCAACACAGCGAGCTTTACGTAAAATTTGATTTTGGCTTGTTACTACTGTATCTGCTACAAGTAAAGGGTATTGCTCTACTCCAAAAGCTTTTAAATTTGCCTCATATTTTCCAAGCGTTGCTTGGTAAACAAAGTTTTTTGGTGAAGAGGCTACAATTTGTTCTTCATCAAAATCTACACTCTCTTGAATAAACTCTATATTTGCATTTTGCAAAAGCATTGCACGTGTAACTGAAGAGGAAGCGAGTCTAATAGGCATGGCGAAGTGTTACTCCTAAATAAATTGCACTTACTCCTAAAAAAATATTTAAAGGAACCATATATTTCCCAATAGGTTCTAAAAGTGCTTTTGCTGTTGGAAGGTCATTTTGGCTTAGTGCTTTATCTGCTTTGGCTCTACGGTATATCATAGCACCCAAGTTTGTAGCCATAACCATCCAAATAACCTCTTTTACATGAACTAAGTTGTAAATAAACATTGCATAATCATCTATTACATTTCCATTTGCATCAACTGCAGCGACGCGAAATCCAAGTCCAACTGACATTAAAATAGCTGTAATAATTAAAACAATTACAAAAGGTGTTACAATGCTAAAGAGGCGTTTAAGTGCGTAAGAGATACGACTCAGACGCTCTTTTGGCTCTTGCAGGTGCATAAAAGAGTGGTGCGCTGCATAACGCATAGCAACCATCCCTCCAACCCACACAACTGCACTGAGTATATGTAAAAATACAATTGGTGTTTTATAATCTGCAAAAAATGTAACTAAAAACTCTTTCATAATTACGCTAGTTTTTCCTTAACAAATGCAAGTGATGCCTCTTTCGCTTCAGGAAGTTTAGAAGCATCTTTTCCACCAGCTTGCGCGAAATCTGGACGGCCACCACCGCCACCACCTAAAATTGGAGCAATTTGTTTAATCCAATCTCCAGCTTTAAGTGCAGCATCTTTTACACCAGCAGCTATTAAAACTTTATCACCTTTTACTTGAAAAAGCATAGCACAAACTTTGTCGTGTTGGTTTTTAAGCTCATCAATTTTTTCTTTAATGTCTCCACTTGGTAGTTCATCTACAATCACAACAACATCACCAATTTTTTGCTCATTTAGCTCAACTTTTACAGATTCACGAGCCTCTTTAAGTTCAGTTTTGAGTGATTCTACATTCGATTTTAAACGTGAAATTCCAGCTAAAACATCTGTATTTTTCACTTCTGCTTCTACTTGTTTGAGTAAAATGCGTTGATTTGCAAAGTATTCATACGCTGCATAACCACACACCGCTTCAATACGTCTAACACCTGCACTTACACCACTCTCTTTTGTGATAATGAACGAACCTATCTCACTTGAATTATTTACGTGAGTTCCACCACAAAACTCAACTGAAGCATCACTAAAGCCTACAACTCTTACTTCATCACCATACTTTTCACCAAATTGTGCTTTTGCACCAACATTTTTTGCCTCATCTATACTCATAATACGAGTTTGTTGAGGAATTGCTCTTTTTACAAGCTCATTTACGCGAAGTTCTACCTCTGCTAATTCACTATGCTCTAATGCTTTTGGGTGTGAAAAATCAAAACGGAGTCTATTTGCTTCAACTAAAGAACCAGCTTGAGCAATATGCTCACCTAAAACATCATATAAAACACTGTGTAAAAGGTGTGTTGCAGAGTGGTGTTTTGCAATTTCACTTCTACTTAAATCTACAATTGCATCTACATTAATGCCAACTTTAATGCTTGACGTTACTTCAATTTCACTAAGATTTAAACCAAAGAATTTTTTAGTATCTACTACTTTTGCACGACACTGAAGCTCTCCACTATCGCCACATTGACCACCACTTTGAGCATAAAAAGGTGTTTTATCTAAAAGAACATACCCTTTTTGTGCCATATCTAAACGTTCAACTCTTTTGTAGTTTTCATCAAGAAGTGCTAAAACTTTAGAGATTGTTTGTGTGTTTTCATACCCAACAAACTCATTTTCACCAAACTCCTCTAAAAGCTCTTTGAAATCTCCATGAACAGCTTCATCACCACTTCCTTTCCAAGCAGCTTTTGCACGATCTCTTTGCTCTTGCATAAGCTCATCGAAACGTTTTGTGTCAACTTCTAAGTTTTTCTCTTTTAACATATCTTGTGTTAAATCAAGTGGGAATCCAAAAGTATCATAAAGTTTAAATGCAGCATCTCCACTAAAGATATCTTTTGTTTTTGCTAACTCCTCTTCAAAGTGAGCAATTCCACTCTCAATAGTTTTGAAAAAGCGTGCCTCTTCAAGCTCAATTTGCTCTGTTACAATTTCAGCTTTTTTTACTAAGTAGTCATACTCTTTACCCATAATCTCTACAAGAGTAGGTACAAGTTTGTACATAAATGGCTCTCTAAATCCTAAAAGGTATCCATGTCTTACAGCACGACGTAAAATACGGCGAAGTACATAACCACGACCCTCATTAGAGAAATTTGTCCCTTGAGAGAGTAAAAATACTGCAGTTCTAATATGATCTGCAATAACGCGGTATGATGCACCAGTTTCATATTTATACTCTTTGCCAATAAGCTCTTGAACTTTGTTAATAAGTGGCATAAATAAAGATGAACCATAGTTACTGAGTGCTCCCTCTTTAATAGCTACAATTCTTTCAAGCCCCATACCTGTGTCAATTGATGGTTTTGGAAGTGGAGTGAGTGTACCATCACTACTTCTTTCATACTGCATAAATACAAGGTTCCAAATTTCTAAAAATCTATCGCCATCACCACCAAGATAATCCTCTTCACCTTTGAAGTGCTCTTCACCTTGGTCATAAAAGATTTCACTACATGGTCCACATGGTCCAGTATCGCCCATTTGCCAGAAGTTGTCTTTATCGCCTAGACGTAAGATTCTATCTTTTGCGATATATTTTTGCCAAATAGCTTCCGCTTCATCATCACTTTCATGAACAGTTACGTAGAGTTTTTCAACTGGTAGTTTTACAACTTCTGTAATAAACTCCCAAGCATAAGCGATAGCTTCCTCTTTAAAGTAATCTCCAAAACTAAAGTTTCCAAGCATCTCAAAAAATGTATGGTGGCGTGCTGTGTGGCCTACATTTTCTAAATCGTTATGTTTTCCACCTGCACGAATACAAGTTTGACACGATGTTGCACGTGGGTTTTGTGGAGCTGGAACTTCCCCTGTAAAAATTGACTTAAAAGGAACCATACCTGCATTGTTAAAAAGGAGTGTTGCATCATCTGGCACAAGTGGTGCAGAGGCAACTCTTTGGTGTTGTTTTGACTCAAAAAATTTTAAAAATTCTTCTCTAATATCCATAGCTATTCATCTCTTTTATAAAATTGTGCAATTATAGCGAAAAAAAAGTTAGAATAATTACAAAACTGTATACAAATTTTGAAATAAAAATAGTATAATTCCCCAATTTATGTTATAAAACAACAAC
>Ga0256828_1002061_pt1 | contig 12237 bp, 7 predicted proteins | sample CV88metaG_FD_185993 | JGI IMG/M metagenome (GOLD analysis project Ga0256828, IMG submission 185993) | Hydrothermal vent microbial communities from East Pacific Rise, Pacific Ocean - CV88 | ecosystem: Environmental > Aquatic > Marine > Hydrothermal vents | place: Pacific Ocean: East Pacific Rise... | reverse complement strand
ATCCAACAACTCATCGTCATTTACTTCAAGGTCGTACGATTTTGCAAGATTTAGTATAAGTGCCTGATTTGTCAAAAAACTGAGTGCCTGTTTTTTCAAACCGAGACTTTTTGCTTTTTCTTCATCGAAATTGCCCTGAAACATCTGAGCATACTGTGCATAAAGGTTAGAGTAGCTTTTTTGCAAATCTGCCATGCTTATCTCTATATCTCCAACTTTTGCAATTGCACTTGCTTTGTCACCGTATTTGTACTGTCCCCATCCTACAAAACCTGCACCTATAAAAGCGATAGTTGATATCCAGATTGTTATTATGAGATATTTTTTGTGTCTTTGCATCCAAGTAATCATGTGGTATAAATCCTATTGTATTGTTATTTTCGTAATTCTATGTAAATTCCCCTTTAAACTTGATAAAGAGTTTGTATCTGCTCTTACAAAAGGGAACAACTTTTTTCCAAAACAGCTATTTTTTTTATTATCTCATGTGGATCTCTGTTGTAGGCAAATATCCCATATCCGCGAATAAGCATAATATCTGTTTTGTTGTGCAAAAAATATTGCAAAATCTCATTTTTTGCTCTTTCGTGCCACTGTTCAAAATTTTGAGGGTTGTATATCTCAAGCGAATTAAAAAGTTTGTGACCAAAATAATCTTTTGGGATAACAACATTGTGTTGCAAAGAGTATGAGAGTGAATGAGGGGGTGTGCAAAAAATTATAAATTTTGCATCCGATATGGAGTTGTATATATTTTTGTGGATATCAGCATCTATACTTGCCTGTTTGTATCTGTAATCCACATTCATATTAAGCTCAATGAGTGTATTTTTGTTTATGTTGTCAAAAATAGCCTCTTTTTTGTTTATCAAAAAGGAGTCTTTTTGTGTTTTGGCAGATATTGAACCGTGATAGAGTGAAAAAAAATCTTTTTGGAACAAACTTTTTGCCAAAACACCAAGTTGGTCTATGAGGTGGTCTTGACTCACTTAAACCAACTTTTCATTTTGTCTATGGCAGATTCAAGTATGCTTTCGTGCGGTTTTGATTCTTCTATGCCAAAAGATTCCTGAAGCTTAACAAGCAGCTCTTTTTGCTCCTCGTTTAGTCTTTTTGGGTAGGTTATATTTATCTGTGCTATGAGATCACCTTTGCCCCTTTGGTGCACATCTGATATACCTTCACCCTTAAAAGTATATTGTTGTTTGTCTCTTGTCCCTACATCAAGTTTTAGCTCAAGTTCACCATGCAACGACGGAATGCTCAAACTCTCACCAGATACTGCCTGTGTAAAAAATACAGGTATCTCAATATATACATCATTTCCGTCTCTTACAAAATGTTTGTCAGGTTTTACACTAAATGTAACATAAAGATCACCTCTAGAACCCCTTTTTGAGATATTTCCTTTGCCCGATACTCTCAGGCGGTTGTCAGAATCTATCCCCGCAGGTACTTTGATTGTTACACTCTCTCTTACTTCTGAGTAACCGTCTCCGTTACACTCATCACAATGCTCATTTGCCATTACACCATGACCGTGACATGCAGGGCAGGTTTGTGAAAATGTCATAAACCCCTGTTTCATATATATCTGTCCCTGACCTTTACAGTGTGAACATTGGGTGAGTTTACCACCTTTTGCACCTGTACCTTTACACGATTTACATGCAGTTTTGTATGTAAATTCTATATCTTTTTCACACCCAAAAATAGCCTCTTGGAATGTCAGGTACATATCTATATTTAGATCCATTGGGTATTTGTCCATCTCTGCGGGGTTTTGTCGCCTTGAAGACCTGCCTCCGCCAAATCCGCTAAACATCTCCTCAAACATTGAGCTAAGATCATCAAAACCGCTGGAAGCTCTTGAGCCTCCACCCATGCCCTGAAGTCCCTCTTTACCGTATCTGTCGTAGATGCTCCTTTGTTGTTCATCACTGAGGCACTGGTATGCTTCGTTGCACAATTTAAATTTGTGTTCAGCCTCTTTGTCACCCGGATTTTTGTCAGGGTGGTATTTTTTTGCCATTTTTCTGTATGCTTTTTTTATAGTTGCTTTATCTGCATTGCTGGATACTTCCAAAATCTCATAATAACTCATCTCTTGCATATTTTAAAGCCCTTATTATATAAAATTTTTCGCGATTATATCGTTTTTAATTTAATAATAGTATAATCGCCTCTATGAAATTACTTTTTTATTTTTTTTTAACATTGTCAATATTGTTGTTTTTTGGAGGGTGTTTGGCAACACCAAAAGTACAAGAACTCAAAAATTGGCAAAAAGAAAACTACAACACAGCTCTGGACTCTTTTATAAATAATTGCAAATCCCAAAAAGCACAAAGAATATATATGGATTTGTGCAAAGAAGCAAAAGAGACACACGATGCAAAAATCTTCTTTGAAAACAATTTTGAGCCAAAAGAGATAAAGGGTGATAGTGATGGGCTTTTGACAGGTTATTATGAGCCTTTTTTGAGGGGCAGTCTTGAAAAAAAGCCACCATATATCTACCCTATATATGAAAAACCAAAAGATTTGATAACGGTGGAGCTTCAAAGTATTTATCCCCAATTAAAAAACTACAGGCTAAGGGGCAGGGTTGTTGATGGAAAACTTATCCCCTATTTTAGCAGAGAGCAGAGTAAAAAAAATACTTTAAATGCAAAAGTTATATGTTATGTAGATTCCAAAATAGAGAGATTTTTTTTGGAAGTTCAAGGTTCGGGAAGGATTATTTTAGATAATTCAGATATAATTTTTGTCGGTTATTCAGATCAAAACGGATACAGATATTCATCTATTGGAAAATATCTCATAGATATAAAAGCTATAAAAAGGGAAGATATCTCACTGCAAAGCATAAGAGAGTGGCTTGAAAATCACCCTCAAAGGGTAGATGAGGTGCTAAATCAAAACAGGTCTATGGTGTTTTTTGAAAAAAGGCAACACGGTGCAAGTGGTGCTTTGGGGCTTGTATTGACTCCAAAGAGATCAATAGCCGTAGATCCAAGATATATATCGCTTGGAAGTATGGTATATGTGGATACGGTGGTAGATTCCAAACCTTTTGATCATATTGTGATGGCTCAAGATACAGGCGGTGCGATCAAAGGCAAAGCCAGAGCAGATCTGTTTTTGGGAGCTACAAAAGATGCTATGAGAGTGGCAGGTGAGTTGAAGTCACCACTAAAACTATGGGTGCTGTTACCTAAAAAAAAGAGTATGGATGAATAGGGGATTAGATAAATTCAATCACCTTGTAGAGGCTTTGCAGGAGTTACCAAGTATTGGTAAGAAGTCTGCTACAAGGTTGGCATATTATATGGTTATCAATAACACTTTTGCAGGTATAAAAATATCCCATGCAATAGAAGATGCTATTGGGTGTTTGAAAAAATGCAGTGTTTGTGGTGGTATGAGTGAAGATGAGATATGTCGTATTTGTAGTGATGAACATAGAGATACAACTCTGTTGTGTATAGTTGAGAGTGCAAAAGATATATTGATTTTAGAAGAAAATTCCCTCTTTGACGGTAGATATTTTGTATTGGAGATGTTAGAAGAGCAGAGTGTCTCAAAACTTGAAGATATGGTCAAAGATGGGATAGAAGAGGTTGTTTTTGCTATAACTCCATCTATATCAAATGATGCGGTAATAATGTATATAGAGGATAAATTAACAAAATACGGGGTGCATTTTTCAAAAATTGCACAAGGTGTTCCAACTGGTGTAAGTTTGGAAAATATAGATATACTTTCGCTCACAAGAGCTTTGGAAGACAGGGTTAGAATATGATTTTTAGATATGGTTTTGTTTTGATGTTATGTGTATGTGGTCTCTTTGCCTCTGAGGTTGAGAGATATAAACTAGATGATATAAAAAATGTAGATGAAAAAAGTGCTATGAATGATTGGATCAACAGTGGTTTTGGTCTAAAGGCATACAAAGTCAACTATATAGCACCTTATAGTGTCAGATTTGGTGATGAAAAATACAAATCTTACACAATTACAGATGAATATCTCAATACAGAGGTTGAGTTTCAGCTTAGTCTAAAGCTCAAATTTGGTTCAAACCTTTTTGGACTCAATGAGGAGTATTATGGAGCATATACACAACATGCTTTTTGGCAACTCTATGCCGTTAGCTCCCCTTTTAGAGAAAATGTATATAATCCTGAGGCTTTTGTAGTGTTTCCTCTCACAAAAAATGATTGGGGAATAAAATCTCTAAAAGTAGCTTTTGCTCACCGCTCAAACGGGCAGGGCAGTAATGAGAATATAGAGTATCCTGATGATTGGCAAAACAGGGGAAACCGCTCAAGAAGTGTAAATTATTTTTATACAACAATGAGGTTGCAACACGATACACTTATTACAGATATAAATGCATGGATGCCAATTGTAAGCAGTCTGGATGACAATACAGACCTGATGACCTATACAGGTTATACATCTGTAAAATTCAATTATTTTTTTAATAAAAGTCTGATTACACTTATGGCAAGGGGAAATTTTGCAACACTTAAGGGTGCTGTTGAGCTGTCTTACTCTTACCCTATTGTAAAATCTGTATTTTTTTACACAAAACTTTTTAGTGGATATACTGAGAGTCTTATAGATTATGATACCAAAATTACAAAATTGAGTATAGGTTTTAGTTTTTCAAGATAGCATTGTTTATGTATAAAAGGCATACATGTTTTTTTGTTTTTTATTATATTGTTAGGTTTGTATAAAAAATTATGAAAAAATATGATACAATCACTTAATTAGGTTAAAAAAGGAGTCGCTATGAAAGGCTTGAGCATAGGTCAAAAGATACATATCCCTTTGATTGTATCTATAATATTGGGGATGGTTATAGTTATTATAAATTATTTTTATTCAACACAGGAGATGAGAGAAGATATCTATAAAAAACAGTCAAAATCTTTGCATCTTGTTTTTGAAGAAAATATGCAGATAAAAAAGAATATAGGCTTGACAAATGCTATAAATATAGCAAACAATTATGATGTTATTCGTGCTTTAAAAGAGAATGACAGAGAGATAGCTATAAAAGGTTTGGCAAAAATTTCAAAAGAGTTTAAGGAAAATACAAACTATAAAAATATCAAGATACATATACATGATGCAAATTTGCATAGTTTTTTAAGAGCATGGAAACCAAATAAATACGGTGATGATTTAAGTGGCTTTAGAAAAACGATAGTAAATGTAAAAGAGACCAAAAAACCACTTGTAGCAATAGAGCTTGGTCGTGCAGGTATGGTTCTTCGCGGAGTTGCTCCAATTATAGAAAATGGTGAGTATCTTGGTTCTGTTGAGTTTATGCAGGGGCTTAACTCTATTGTAAAAAATGTAAAAAGAATAAACGGCTACGATATGGCGATTGTGATGAAAAATGAATATCTGAGTACTGCCACACTCATAGCAAAAGCACCTAAAGTCGGAAATTATTCTTTGGCTGTCAGGGAAGATACAATTAACAAAGATTTTTTTAATGACCTTAAAAATATAAAAATATCAGATACAACCAACTACCAGATTACAGATCGTTATTTTATTGTCTCAAACCCAATAAGAGACTTTTCTGGCAATATTGTTGGTTATGCACTGAGTGCAAACGATATAAAAAAGGTTGAGGATGTTGTTGTAGCATCTGAAAACTCTTTGCTCAGGCAGATATATATCATGAGTATTATCGATATCATAATGTTGATATTTTTAATTATTATTATCAAAAGAAATGTGATAAACCCTGTTGTGGAACTGGATAAAGTTGCTATTGAATTATCAAAAGGTGATGCAGATCTATCAAAAAGGCTCCCTGTTACATCTTCTGATGAACTTGGAAATGCAAGTGCCAGTTTTAATATATTCCTTGATAAGGCCGAAGGTCTGGCAAAAGCCGCCCAAGAGGAAGCAAAAAATGCACAAAGGGCTGTTAAAGAGGCACAAGACAGTATCAAGAAAAATTCTCTTAGTATAAATCTCTCAAGTGTTATGATAGAAGCATCTATACAAAATGCTACAAATTTGCATAACAGTATGGAAGAAAACATAAACAATGTAAATGAGATTAATAAACTTAACGAGCAGACTGCTGAGGTTATAGAGAGAGTTACAACATCTACAAACGATATAATGAATACTATATCAAATATTACAGAGATGGTAAGTGAATCAAGAATATCTTCAGAACATCTAAGCACAAATGTAGAGGAGATATTTAGTGTTATCACTCTTATCAAAGATATCTCTGACCAGACAAATCTACTTGCCTTAAATGCTGCCATAGAAGCTGCAAGAGCCGGTGAACATGGTCGTGGCTTTGCCGTCGTTGCAGATGAGGTGAGAAAACTTGCAGAAAGAACCCAAAAAGCTACAAGTGAAGTTGAAGCAAATATAAGCATACTAAAACAAAACTCTACAAGTATGGCAGAGAACAGTGAGAGTATAGAGCAACATGCACTTGAATCTCAGGATAAACTTGATGAATTTAAAGTAACACTCTCTGAGCTTATATCAAATGCTAAAACAATCAAAGAAGACAATACAAATGTTGGGCATGAACTCTTTGCAAATATGGCAAAACTTGATCATATGATATACAAAAATACAGCTTATTCATGTGCATTTCAAGGTCATGCAAATATCCAACTATCAGATACCACATCTTGTCTGCTTGGAAAATGGCATGCTAATGAGGGTAAAAAGAATTTTAAAAACAACAGCTCGTTTAATGCAATAACTTCACCACACAAAGTAGTACATGAAAATATAGCAAAAGCTGTATCTCTCATAGAACAAGATGTCATAGGCAATGCAGATGAGGTTATAAAACTCTTCAAAGATACAGAGATGGCATCAAGAGATATTTTTAGATATCTTGATGAGATAGTTAAAACAAATTAGTTTTAACTATCTATTAATCTTATTTTACTAGAATACCCTTTTTTATTGGGGGATATTCTATGAAACAACTTTTATCACTTTTAGGTTCCATGAAGAGCATGGTTATTTTGATGCTTATTTTCTCTTTTGCTATCGGATGGGCTACTTTTATAGAGAATGATTATGGTACCATGACTGCAAAAGCAGATATATACAATGCAAAATGGTTTGAAGTTTTGCTTTTTTTTCTTGCCGTAAATCTTACAATCAATATTTTTAAATATAAAATGTACACACTTAAAAAAGCACCTATTTTTATATTTCATGTAGCTTTTCTAATAGTGCTTTTGGGTGCTGCAATCACAAGATATATAGGGTATGAGGGCAATATGCATATTCGTGAAGGGGATAGTGCATCAACAATACTGAGTTCACAGACATATTTTATGGTAAAACTAAAAACTGATGATAAAAATGTCAGTTTTGAAAAACCGTATTTTTTATCAAAAAGGTTGCATAATTCACTTTCTGCTTCTTTGGATATAGATAATAAAAATGTAAAAGTAAGCCTTGTAGAATATATTCCAAATGCAACTCAGGCAGTTGTTGAAGATAAAACTTCAAAGCCTGTATTGCAACTCATGGTTACTGGTGGCGGTAAGGGTAAAGCAGTGTTTTTGAAAGAGGGTGAATATTATCAAAGTGCTAAATTTGTTTTGGATTTCAACTCATCAAAGAGATTTGACAAAGATGTCATATCTGTATTTGTTAAAGACAATCAGCTTTTTATGAAACACAAAAACAGTTTTAAATTTTTGAAAATGGATACACAAAAAAGTGGTGTATTGGATGCAAATGATAATGAGAAATTTGAATCAAGGGTATTGTATCAGGTAGATGGCGGCGGATTTGTGCTTAGGAAGTTTTTTGCACATGCCAAAACAAAGATTGTCACAGATCCAGATACACCACTGAGAGACAGCGGTATAGATGCCCTTAGATTTAAGATAGCTGTTGGTAACAAAAGTAAAGAGATGCTCGTGTATGCCCAAGAAGGGATAGAAGCAAAATGGTATCACAGTAGTATAGACGGTGTGGATATATCTCTTGCGTATGGTTGCAAAAGTATCAAGTTGCCTTTTGAACTTTATCTAAAAGATTTTGAATTAAAAAGATATCCCGGTTCTATGAGTCCCGCATCTTATGCCAGTGAAGTTGTACTTATAGATAAGGAAAAAAATATAAAAATGCCATACAGGATATATATGAATCATATTTTGCAACACAGAGGTTTTAGGTTTTTTCAGGCATCTTACGATATGGATGAGCAGGGTACAATATTGTCTGTAAATCATGATCCGGGAACTTTGCCGTCATATATAGGTTATGCTTTGATGGCTCTTGGTTTGTTCTGGTCTCTTTTTTCTTCAAAAAACAGATTTGCACAACTCTCTAAAAAAGCCAAAAAAGCATCACAAAACAAAACACTTGCATGGTTTTTAATTGCAGGTGTATTGAGTAGTGTTACACCAACTTATGCATCTTCAAATACAGATATACATACAAAAATAGTAACCTCCATATCTAAAGAGCATGCTGATAAATTTGCAAAACTCATAGTGCAGGACAGTGGTGGTCGTATGAAACCCATGGATACTCTAAATATCGAGATTTTGGCAAAACTTTATAGAGGTTCATCTGTAAAAATAGGTCAAAAAACACTTGATGCAAACCAAGTGGTACTTGGGATGATGGTTCGTCCTGATGATTACAGATATATAAAGATGATACGAACACACAATAAAAATGTAAACAAACTGCTTGGTGTTGCTTTGGATACTAAGTATGTTTCTTTTTCAGATTTTTTTACAAATCCAGACAATATGAGTGGCTATAAACTTACACAGGTTGTTAATGAAGCTATAAGAAAACAGCCAAAAGACAGAAACCGTTTTGACAACGATATCATTAAAGTTGATGAGAGAGTCAATATCGCCTATGGTGTATATACGGGTTCACTTATGAAATTTTGGCCAAAACCAAATGATATAAACAACAAATGGTACTCAACAATAGATGCACTGCATAATTTTAGTCAAAAAAATTCCTCAAAACTAAGGGAGATAGCTGTTGGATATTTTCAGTCAATTGACAAAGCGATAAGTACAGGCAACTGGAGTGATGCAGATAAAAACATAATGGAGATTGTAAAATATCAAAAATTTTATGGTGCAGAGGTTTATCCGTCAAAAGGTAAGATAGATGCTGAAATATTTTATAACCATTCCAATATTTTTGAATCACTTTTCCCACTTTATCTTTTGGTTGGATTTGTATTGTTGATATTTAGTTTTATTAAGATAGTAAAACCAAAATTTGGTATAAAAACATTATCTCTTATTAGTTTGGTATTGTTGATAGTATTCTTTCTTGCACACACTTTTGGTCTTGGTCTGAGATGGTATATCTCAGGACATGCACCATGGTCAAACGGTTATGAATCTATGATATATATCGCATGGGCAACGGTGTTGGCAGGTTTTGTTTTTTCAAAAAAATCAAGTATCACAATGGCTTCTACATCTATTTTGACAGGGCTTATTCTGTTTGTGGCACACCTTAACTGGATGGATCCTCAGGTAACAAACCTTGTACCTGTTTTAAACTCTTACTGGTTGAGTATCCATGTCGCAACCATCACTGCCAGTTATGGATTTTTGGCACTTGGAGCTTTGCTTGGTTTTATCACTCTTTTACTGTTTATTTTGATAAACAAGAAGAATGAACAAACACTCAAGTACTCTATCAAGGAGTTAAATGCGATAAATGAGATGAGTTTGATGATAGGGTTGGCTCTGCTTACAGTTGGTAACTTTCTTGGTGGTGTTTGGGCGAATGAGTCTTGGGGACGATACTGGGGTTGGGATCCAAAAGAAACATGGGCATTGGTGAGCATACTTGTTTATGCAGTTGTTGTGCATCTTAGATTTATAAAATCTATATACAGTGAGTTTTATTTTAGTGTAGTTGCATTATTGTCTTTTACCACTGTGCTTATGACATATTTTGGAGTAAACTATTATCTTGCCGGTATGCACTCATATGCAAAAGGAGATCCTGTACCAATACCAGATTTTGTACCTATAAGTTACAGTGTTATTTTTGTAGTAATAGTATTGGCATTTAGAAACAAAAACAGGGTTTAGAGTGTGATGATTTTTGCACCAAACCCACCCATGTGTGGCGGTGCATCTTCAAATTTTTTTACTTTTGGATGTTGAGTCAGGAAGTTTTTTACCCCGTAGCTGAGTTTACCTGTGCCTATGCCGTGATAAACTATCACTTCATCCCATCCGTTTAGAAGAGCATCACTTAAAAATTTGTCCAACACTTCACATGCCTCTTCAACTCTCATCCCGTGCAGGTCACATTTTAGTCCTGCTTTTTTCTCAACATTTAGTTTGATATTTGTAGTTGGTTTTGGTTTTATTATTGTTGTTGGTTTTAGATTTGAGGTTTTGACCCGCAGTGTCATACCATCTATCTCTACTATGGCTTCTTTGTTTGATTTTATAGCTTTTATCACCCCTTTTTGTGAGTGATATTTAACACACTCACCAACACTAAATACAACCTCTCTTGTTGTTTCTTTTATATCATCTTTTGGAAGTTGTTTGTTTGCTTTGTTCATCGCTCTGTGGATAGCTTTTGTATCGTTTGCTTTTGCCGCTTTTTTTGCTTCATCTATCGCTTTTTGATAAGTTTTTTTCAGTGATGCTTTTTGTTCTTGTATCTCTTGAAGCAAACTCTCCTTTTGTTCTTTTAGAAGTCTCTCTTTTTTATCTAAGTCTTGTAGTTTTTGATCCAATTTTTTATGCTTTTGTTTCAATTCTCTTTCTAATTGACTTCCCCTCTCTATGAGAAGATTTAATCTTTGGGAGTTGTCGCCATATACTTTTTTTGCTTCATTTACAATTTTATGTGCAATTCCATAACGACTTGCAGTCTCAAAAGCATAGCTTTTGCCGATAATTCCGTGCATAAACTCATATGTAGGCTGTCTTGTCTCCTCATCATATATGGCAGCCAAAAGCTCCACATCATCACGGTCAGCCATAAGTGAAGCGAGTCTTTTATGGTGTGTTGTTACTACCACCTTTTGCCCTTTTTTTATGAGTTCGTCAAGTATCACCTTAAAGAGTGCCGCTGCTTCATCTGAATCTGTTCCGAGTTCTATCTCATCAACTCCGACAAGGGCGGATTTGTAATTAAAAATCTTATTAAACTCTTGCATACGACCTGCAAATGTTGAGATGTCGTTTTTTACATTTTGTGGATCGTCTATAATAGCAAGTATATCTTTGAAGTTTCCAATATGGCTTTTGTGTTTGTCTATTTTCATAGGTATGATATATCGTGCCATTAGTGCAGATGAGAGTATGGATTTGAGTAGCATGGTTTTACCACCGGCATTGACACCGGTTATCATCAGTATGTTTTTTGAAAAATCAACATTGATTGGTTTTGCTTTGTGCAGTGCAGGGTGATAAAAAGAGTTTAGTATAAGTTTTGAATCATTTTTGGACTTTAATATTGCAAGGTTTTTTGCTCTTGCAAAAAGTACTCTGGCTTGATAGTTGTCAAACTTGTCAAACTCTTTGTCTATAAAATTTATAAAAGGTAAAAGCTCACTCAGTTTTGCAGAAAACTCTTTGGCATATGAGTAAAACAGAGCTTCTCTCTCTTGTTGGATATATCTTATTTTTTCTTTTGTTTTTAGTATTGAATCTGGTGAAACATAGAAAAAACCACCTGAACTTCTACCAAGAACAGCTCCTTTTAGTACATGATTGAAACCACCGCGAACCAACAGACACTCTTCATTATTTATAAAATGTATCTGAGTGTCTATTAGATAAGTGGCAAGTTTTGAGCTTGACATCATCCTTTTTATTGTGTAGCTTATGTTGTTTTTGTGTTCTTGTATCCTTTGGCTCATCCCAAAAAGGGTGCTGTCTAGATTCTCTTCAAACTTCCCGTCGTTGGTGAAGTATTTTTCCACCTCACCAAATCTTGCATCTATTACAAATTTGTCCATCCATTCACCGATAAGCCCGTCAATATTGCGGTTTTTAAGGTATCTGAAATATCGCACTACTTTTATAATTTGGAAAATTTGTTCAAAATTTAGTACACCTTTTTTGGTGAGATGATTTTTTATTTCTGTAAAATCACTTACTTTTGGAGGTGCATTGAATTCAAGTTTTTCAAGTGCTTCTATATATCTGAAATGGAGCTGCTGATCTCCTTGTATATACAGGGAATTTT
>Ga0256828_1002060_pt1 | contig 12238 bp, 8 predicted proteins | sample CV88metaG_FD_185993 | JGI IMG/M metagenome (GOLD analysis project Ga0256828, IMG submission 185993) | Hydrothermal vent microbial communities from East Pacific Rise, Pacific Ocean - CV88 | ecosystem: Environmental > Aquatic > Marine > Hydrothermal vents | place: Pacific Ocean: East Pacific Rise... | reverse complement strand
TGCAAATACTAGAAAACTACTTTTAGAACTTCTTGATATGCCAGAGGCTGTAATGTTAGCTTCTAGTGGAACAGGTGCAATGGAAGCTTGTGTTACAAATCTAACACACAAAAAAGCTTTAACAATTAATGCTGGTAAATTTGGACAAAGATTTGGAAAAATTTGTGAAGCACACAATATCCCTTTTACAGAAATAATACATGAATGGAATGAACCAATTACTGTAAATGAAGTAATTGATGCTATAAACAATGATAAAGAAATTGATGCGATTTTTATACAAGTTTGTGAAAGTGCTGGAGGGCTTAGACATCCTGTTGAGCAAATAGCTTGGGAAGTGAAACAAATCAATCCAGATATTATGATTGTAGCTGATGGAATTACTGCTGTTGGTGTTGAAAAAATAGATACAACAAATATAGATGCACTAATAACAGGTAGTCAAAAAGCTTTAATGTTACCACCTGGGTTATCTATGATAGGATTTAGCAATAAAGCTGTTACTAAAATAGAACAAAAACCAGCTGGGTATTATTTTAATCTTTTAAGTGAAATAAAAAAACAAAAAACAAATACAACTGCATATACAGCAGCTACTACTTTAATTATAGGGCTTGGAACTATTTTAGAAAAAATTAAAAATGATGGTTTTGATAAATTATATAGCGATACAAACAAAAGAGCAAAAGCTTCAAGAGAAGCTTTAAAAGCTATTGGGTTAGAAGTATATCCAAAAACACCAGCAAATGCTATGACTACAATATATACAGAACAATCAAATGAGATAAGAAAAATACTAAAAACAAAATATGACTTAAATATAGCAGGTGGACAAGATCATCTAAAAGGTAAAATTTTTAGAATCAATCATATGGGACTTGTTGCACCGTATGAAGCATCATGGGCAGTAAATGCTATAGAAAAAGCACTTGATGAGCTTGGACTTAGAACTTTTGATGGAACAGCAAATAAAATTTTTATGAAAGAGTTTTTTAATTAATGGAAACAAGACCAATACCTTTAAAAAGTTACATCATAATGGGTATTTTAGTTATTTTAGGGATAGCTGTTTATTTTATAACACAAAATGGTAAATTGATAAAAGCAACTAGAATATTAAAAACATTAGGTTACAATAATATTAGCAATGTTAAAGTATATGGCAAAGCAAAAGTTGAAGATAAAATAACAAGAATACAAGGTTTTAAATATTTTGTAACTTTTACTGATAATAAAAATAGAGAATGTAGAGGATTTATTTTAAAAACTTTTAATAATAAAACAGCTCAAGATATAGATTGTAAGGATACTAAATAATGAATTTCAAACAAACAATAAATTTTTCTTTATGGTGTGATTTTATTCAAAAAGATTTTTTAGATAATAAATTTAAACAATTGGTTGATAATCAAATCATACATGGAGCTACAAGTAATCCTGCAATTTTTAAAGAAGCAATTGTTTCAAGTGATGCTTATGCACAACAAATAAGTATCTTAAAAGCAAATCCTGTAAAAAAAATATATGAAGAACTTGCAATTTCTGATATTAAAAAAGCTGCTTCTATTTTATACCCTTTATATGAAGAAGATAATGACGACGGGTTTATCTCTTTAGAAGTTGATCCTATGTTATGTGATGATGCAAAAGCTACTATTGAAGAGGGAATTAGACTATATGAAACAATTGATTATGATAATGTAATGATTAAAATTCCTGCTACAAAAGCTGGATATGAAGCTATGGAAGAACTAAGTGCAAAAGGTATTAATATAAATGCAACTTTAATCTTTTCACCACAACAAGCAATTGAATCTACAAAAGCTATAAATAAAGGTATGCAAAAAGGATTAAAAACTACAAAAGCAGTTATTTCTGTATTTGTAAGCCGACTTGACAGGATGCTTGATGAGAGATTAAAAAAATTAAATCTAAAAACAGCACAATTAGGCATTATTAATGCTACAAAATGTTATTATGAAGTTGAAAAATTTAAAAATAAAAATATAAGAACATTATTTGCAAGTACTGGTGTTAAAGATGATAGTTTACCTCAAAGTTATTATATAGATAATTTAATATTTCCACATAGTATTAATACAGCACCATTAAATACAATAGAATCATATATACAAAATAATAATTTTATAGAATCAGATCTTAAGACTGAACAAGAATGTAATGAATATTTTGAATTATTATCTACTAAAGATATTAATATGCAACCAATTTATAATAAATTATTACAAGATGGTTTAGATGCTTTTAAAGTATCTTTTGAAGAATTATTAAACAAAATAAAATTAGGGTAAAGATATGAGTAATATTTGGACACCAAGTAGTTGGAGAGATTTTCCAATTAAACAACAACCTATCTATGAAGATATAAAAAAATTAAAAAAAATAGAAAAAGAATTAAGTTCTTATCCTCCACTTATATTTGCAGGTGAAGCTAGAAATCTAAAAGAACAATTAGCAAATGTAGCAAATGGAAAAGCTTTTTTACTTCAAGGGGGAGATTGTGCAGAGTCTTTTAAGGCATTTGATGCTAATAATATAAAATCTCTTTTTGCTATTATGATGCAAATGGCAGTGGTGATGACTTTTAGTGGTGGGAAACCTGTAGTAAAAGTTGGTAGAATTGCAGGACAATTTGCAAAACCAAGAAGTAGTGATTTTGAAGAGATTGATGGGGTACAATATCCAAGTTATAGAGGGGATATTGTAAATAATATTGAAGCTGATTTAAAATCAAGAATACCAAATCCCAAAAAACTTTTAAAAGCTTATAATCAAAGTGCAGCAACACTAAATCTTCTTCGTGCTTTTGCAAGAGGTGGTATGGCAGATCTTAATCAAGTACACAAATGGAATTTAAAATATATGAAAGATCACTCTTTGGGTGAAAAATATGAACTTTTAGCTTCAAAAATTAGTGAAAGTTTAAAATTTATGGAAGCTTGTGGTATAACAGCTCACAATACACCTCAACTTGCACAAACTACACTTTATACATCTCATGAAGCATTACTTTTAAATTATGAAGAAGCACTTACTAGAAAAGATAGTCTAACAGGTGATTATTATGATTGTTCTGCCCATATGTTATGGATAGGAGATAGAACAAGAGGACTTGATGAAGCACATATAGAGTTTTTCAGAGGTATAAAAAATCCAATAGGTTGTAAAGTAGGACCATCTATGAATGCAGATGAATTATTACAACTTATAGATAAATTAAATCCACAAAATGAAGCAGGAAGATTAAATCTAATAGTTAGAATGGGTGCATCAAAAATTGCTGATTATTTTCCAAAACTTTTAGAAAAAGTTGAATCTGAAGGCAAAAAAATAGTTTGGTCTTGTGATCCTATGCATGGAAATGTAGAAAAAACAAACAATGGATACAAAACTAGAGACTTTGCGAATATTTTAAGTGAAGTTAAACAATTTTTTCAAATACATAAAACTCAAGGAAGTATTGCGGGTGGAATACATCTTGAAATGACTGGACTTGATGTAACAGAATGTACAGGAAGTGCAAGTTGTAGCATCACAACAGAAGATTTAACAAGCAGATATCATACACAATGTGATCCAAGATTAAATGCAGATCAATCTTTGGAATTGGCATTTATGATAGCAGATGCATTAAAAGAAGCAAATTAAAAAATAAAAAGGAAATCAATGATAGAAAAAAAAGGTTCAATATTAAGTGTACGAGAAGATATAAAAGTTTTTGATTGTACGATTAGAGATGGTGGATTGGTAAATAATTTTCATTTTACTGATGAGTTTGTAAAAGGTGTATATGATACTTGTGTAGCTGCAGGTGTTGATTATATGGAAATAGGTAAAAATAATTCTCCTACACTTATGAGTGAAGAAGAATTTGGTGCTTGGAATTTTTGTAAAGAGGAAGATATTAGAAGAATTGTAGGGGATAATCCTACAGATATGAAAATTGCTGTTATGTCTGATATAGGAAGAACAGTTCCTAGTGAGTTACTTCCAAAAAGTGAATCTGTAGTTGATATGATTAGAATTGCAACTTATATTCATCAAATTCCAGCAGCTATTGAACTTATAGAAGAAGCTCATGCAAAAGGGTATGAAACAACAGTAAATCTTATGGCAGTTGCTAAATGTTTTGATACAGAACTTGATGAAGCTTTAGATATGTTAAGTAAAACTTCTGCTGATGTTATTTATATAGCTGATACATTTGGTTCATTTTATCCAGAGCAAATAAATACTCTTACAAAAAAATATATAAAAATTGCACAAGATGTAAATAAACAAGTTGGTATCCATGCACACAATAATATTCAACTTGCATTTGCAAATACAATAGAATCTATGATGTATGGAACAAGCTTTTTAGATGTAACAATATCTGGGCTTGGAAGAGGTGCAGGAAATTGTCCAATGGAACTTTTAATTGGATTTTTGAAAAATCCAAAATATAAACTTTTACCTGTATTAGAGTTTATAGAAAAACAAATTGTTCCACTTGAAAAAGAATTGGATTGGGGGTATAGTATCCCTTATATGCTTACAGGACAACTTGTAGAACACCCAAGAAGTGCAATGAAAGCACGAGATGAAGGTGATACAAATTATGTTGATTTTTATAAAAATCTACTAGATGCCCAATAGGAATTATAAAAAATATATTATAAAATTAATTATATTCCTGGTGCTTTCCACATAGAAGTTAGTAGATTTTTATCTACTAATTTTAATTGTTGTTTATAAATTTTTTTCCATTTTTGTTTTATAGATTTATAAATTTTATGATTTTGTTTATTTGGGATATATGTTTTATCCCATTGTACAAGTTTTTTACTTGCACTTTTTAGATCTTTGTAAATTCCAGCTCCAACTCCTGCACTCATAGCAGCACCTAATGCAGTAGCTTCAGTTACTTTTGGAACTTTAATAGTACAATTTGTAACATCAGCTAAAATTTGACACCAAAGTTTTCCTTTACTTGCTCCACTTGCAAATACTATTGTATCATATTTTATATTTGTAAATTTTTTTATTTTATCAAGGTTTATACTTGATACAATACATGCATTTTCTTGAAGACTTCTAAACATAGAAGCTTTATTGCATATAGTTGGATCTATATTTAGATTTAAAAAACTTGGACTTGCATGATACCATTTACTATATTTCATACTATCACTAAAAATTGGTATTATTCCGTATGAACCCACTGGAATTTTTGAAGCTTTTTGTTCAAGCAAAGTATAAACATCAATATTTTGTTTTTTTGCTTCTAATTTTTCTATATCACAAAAAGCATCTCTAAACCATCTTAAAATAAGTCCACTAAAAAATGTTATCCCCTCTGCTTGAGATAGATTTGGTATAACATGTGGGTTTATTCTAATATTCATATTTTTAGGTGGTTTTGTACCTTTTGGTATATTTACTATTTGTTGCCAAAAACTACCACCTAATATAGCTACTTGATTTGTAGATACTATTCCAAGTCCTGCACTTCCAAGTTGTACATCTCCACCACCACTTACAACTTTTGTTGTAGTAGATAGAGTTGTTTCTTTAGCAGATTTTTGTGATACTCTGCCTATAATTGTACCTGTTTCAAATACTGGGGTAAAAATATCATCTTTTAATCCAACTTTCAAAGCCATATCTTTTTGCCAAGTTCTTTTTTGTAGGTTAAAAATACCAGTTGTTCCTGCATTGCTTGGATCAACAGCTATTGTTCCACTTAATTTAGCTAAAATCCAATCCCCTATCATAGATATATATTTTACTTGATTATAAATTTTTGGATTGTTTTGTTTTAACCATAGAAGTCTAGGAATTGCTCCAAGTGCAAATGTTTGACCAGAGATATTATAAAACTCTTTTTCTATATTTTTATACTCTTTTTTTAGTTGTTTTACTTGTTGTGATGCTCTTGCATCTACATTTGCAACACCCCAAAGCTCTTTTTTATTTTTATCATATAAAACAATACCCTCTCTCATGCTTGTAGCACTTAGAGCTACTATATCTTTGGGATCTAGTTTTGCTTTTTTAATAGATTCTTTTATGCAATTTTTTGTTAAAATCCAGTTATTTTTAAAATCAAAATTCATACTATTGGGAATATTTTTTTCTTCTAAATGTATCCATTCTTTTTGCGATACACTTATTTGGTTACCTTTTGTATCAAAAATAACTGCCCTGATACTCCCTGTACCTGCATCTATTGCCATTAAGTATTTCATTTTTACCCTTTAAATTTAAATTATAACTTATTTTAACATATTATTAATTTATTTAAGTTATAATTAAAATATATCAAAAAAAGGAGATAATATGAAGAAGTTATTAAGTGCATTAGCTATTGTAGCTTGTACAACAGTTGTAAATGCTCAAACCAATGCCTCAGAATTTTCTTTATTTAAAAGAATTATAAGCCCTGCAATGAATTGGGGTGACAATGGTGTTATGCTTGTTCCAAAAGCACAACCTATAGGGAAAGGGGTAATTGATTTAGGAGTTACATCTTTAGATTCTGGACAAATACAAGGTGAAAAACTTTATTTAACAACAGGAACTATTATGATAGGAACATCAGATGATGTTGAAGTTGGACTCTCAAAAAGAACTTTTATCTGGGAAAATGGAGACAGAAGTGATATTCAAATGGATAGTTTTCACTTAAAAGCTAGAATTATTAACTTTACAGATTATTATACTCCTCAAGTTTCTATTGGAGTTAATGGAGTATCTGTTGCTGCAAATGAATTTGATGATAATAAAGATATTTTATACAATCCATATCTTGTAGTTACTATTCCAGTTAGAATGTTTACAGATAATTTTATTGTATCTATAACAGGTGTAGCTGAAAAACTATACAGTAATGGAGAAGGTGGAGAAACTATATTTAGTGCTGGTGCTGATATGAAATTATATGATACAGTATATCTAATGGCTGAAGCTCAAGGTATAGGACAAGATGAAGAAGATCCAGTTATTAATATAGGTGCAAAAGTAAAATATGGTTGGGTAAGTTTTGGTGCAGGTATGTTTAATATCCAACAAAATAAAGTAAAAGATGGGAATATTAACTCTGATGAAAATAAAGAACAATATTGGATGGTTAATATGAATATTAAAATACCTCTTTTAAAATTATTTGGTGGAGATAAAAAAACAAAAGTCCCACAACAACCTGTTGAACCACCTCAACCAAAAATTAGCCCTGCTTTAGCTAATGTAATGAATAATTAGGAGTAGATTATGATAAATTTAAAAACGATTTATAAAAAAGTTTTATTATATGGATTAAGTGGTTTAGTAGCTTTTAATCTTAGTGGATGTTTAGATGAAAGACCACTTCCAAGTGATGAATTAATAACTATATTTAATTCAGATTTACAAAAAACAAATAAATTAAAACCACTTGATACAATGTATGTTCAAGTTGCTGGATTAAAACCAAATGCAAAACATGAAATTGATATTTTAGATAGTGATAAAAATCTAATTACAACCACTCAAGTTTATACAGATGATGATGGTATGGTACAACCAACTCCTGTATGGTATGATGTTGGACTTAAAAAACCAGATGCTACACATAATAAATTCTATGTAGATTCAACAACACAAGATGGTGTTGTAATGAAATCTTTTTATATAGAAGTAAAAGATATGTATAACAATGGTAATGATACAGATTTTCATCAAGCATTTTTTTATATTTTAAAGAAAAATGATACTGTAGAAGAAGTTACAAATACTAAAACTCAAGAAACTGTTAATATTACTAATTATATGAGACCAAAAATTTATGCTGCTTCAAATAGAGGTGAAATGGAAAATGCTTTTGAAGAACAAAATTCAAAATATATGGATGGAACACTTAGTGATTTAACATCTGTTTACTTAAAAGTTGAAGGATTACCTAAAAAAATATTTAACAGTGGTACAAGTAGTGATGCAGATGTAACTGATATTGATATTTATGTAATACCTTTTGATAAAGATGGTAATGCTACAACTGACTTAGAAACTAATAAAATTGTAAAAATTACAAAAACAAGAGATCAATTATTACAAGGTGATGCTAATTTAGTAGCTATGGATATAAATGGAACAACAAAAATTTGGGATATCAATGTAACAAATCCTAATAATGAAAATAATTCATACACTATTGTTTTAGATATAGATAGAGATGGTAAATATACTCAAGGTGTCGATATTAGTGGAGATAATATTTTTGATGTGTTTGTAGATGGTGTAGATGGACTTCATACTGCTGGATTTATTGTAAAAAATACACCTGCAAATGATCCATTACCATTTAAATTAACAGATAGTGATGATAATCAAATTAAAAGTATTCCTGAAAATCCAAATGGAGATGGTACAAATAGTAAACTTTATTTAAGTATAGAAAATATTGCAATAAGTGATGCTAATTCAAGTGTAGAAGCTGTTGTATCTTATGATGATAATGGTTCAGAAATCTTTACAAAATCATTAGATATAAAAACACCAAGAGTAGATGATCCTGTAAGATTTTTAAAATATATTGATAGTGAAAAAATTATAGAAACAGCAAATGATTTTACTAATGATATAGATGAACCTACAAAACTTAGAATAACAATAGCTGATATTAATTTTACTACAACTTTTACAGTTTATCCTGTTGATTCAAATACTACAACTTATGAAAGTGATACAGCAACTGATTCAACAACAGTATTTGATGAATCAAATACAAAAAATGGAAAAACAAAAATTTATATTGAATTTGGTAAAGTTAATGCAACTATAGGTTCTGTATATTTATATGATGGAAATACAACTATTGATGAAAATAGTACATTAACAAATTCAGTAATCAAACAAAATGATATCAATGTAACTCAACATAATAGAGAATTAGTTTTTGATCTTGATTCAGATTCACAAAAAATTATCAATCCAACTATGAATAATGGTATTTTTACTATTGTAGTAGATTATGACAATAATGGTATGTATAATGAAGATAATGATACAAAATTAAATATCACTATAAGAGATACTATTGCAAATAACTTACCAAATGTTGGATATATAAATATAGCTTCAAATGGTTATTTTAACTTTAATAACCATACAACAGATTCTAATTCTACAAGTAGCTATGGATATATTGATGAATTTGCAGTTGATGGAAGTAATACAAGAGGTAAAAGTATAAGAGCTATATGGAATCCATATCTTAAAAATAAAAAAAGAGGTGGTTTTTATGCTAATTATTGGTCTGCTGGAACAGGTAAAGAATCTATATATGTAGATGCAAATGCAAAAGTACACCAAAGTCCATTTAATTTTGGGCAACAATTAGACTTATATATATTAGATGCTAATCAATATCCTTTAAAAAGAGGTATGTTATTAAAAGGTAAAGATGTTAGAGGTCAAGAACAAACAGTAACTACACAATATAGTTGTTCAAATGGTGCATTAATGCAATCAATTTTAAGTCAAACACAGATGAAAGTTGGTAAATATTATGTTATTTTAGATATTAATAGAGATGGATATTTAACAGATGGTGTAGATTATGTTGATGCTGTAACTCAAAAAGGTAAAGCAATTTCTGAAGATGATCCGAATGTTGTTGGATTCTCTATTGTAAAAGAACTAACAAACAATAATACATCATGGTTAAGACAATTTGGTACAAGTTCTTATGATCATGTATATAGTGTAACAGCTACAACTAATGATATTTTTGCAGTAGGTTGCACTTATAATACTTTTGATGCTAATAGTAATAAAATTGGTGGGCATGATGGTTATATTGTAAAATACGATAAAGATGGTAATCAAACATTAGTACAATATGTAGGAACTGATAAATATGATGTATTAGATAGTGTAACAACATACAATAATAATTTATATGTAGCTGGTTATACTTATGGAGAATTTGCAAATAATAATAGAAGTGGTGGGTATGATGCTTATATAGCACAATATACTTTAGATGGTAATCAAACTTGGGTTAAACAATTTGGAACAACTTCAGGTGATTATACAAGAGCAATTTCAGCAGATAATTCTGGTATCTATCTAACAGGATATACTTATGGAGAATTTGCAGACAATAATAAAAGTGGTAGTGCAGATGTATTTATAACAAAATACGAGATAAATGGAACACAAGATTGGATTAAACAATTTGGAACAACTTCAAGTGATTATTCAAAAGCAATTGTAGCAGATAATTCTGGACATATTTATATTGTAGGATATACTTATGGTGAATTTGAAACAACAAATAATGGTTATGGTGCAGATATATTTATCGCAAAATATGAAACAAATGGAACACAAGATTGGGTTAAACAATTTGGAACAACTTCAGGTGATTATGCAAAAGCAGTAGCTATAGATAGTACAGGAAATATTTATATTACTGGATATACTTATGGAACTTTTACAAATGAAACTAAAGTTGGTGGATATGATGGGTTCTTGGCAAAATATAGTTCAGATGGAACACAAGTTTTTGTTAAACAATTTGGAACAACTTCAAGTGATATATTTACAGGTATAACTATAGATAACAATAACAATATCTATTTAGCTGGATATACTTATGGACAATTTGGTACAGATCAAAGAATTGGTAGTTATGATATTGTTGTATTAAAATTTGATACAAATGGAAATGAAGCTTGGGCAAAACAATTTGGAACAACTTCAGGTGATTATTCTGTTGGTATTACATCAAATGGAACAGATGTTTATATGCTTGGTAAAACTTATGGAACAGTATCTGGTGGAACTAATTATGGTGGAACAGATGGTATTCTTGGTAAAATGAAACTAACTGACAACTAAAAATAAGGGGATTTCTTCCCTTATTTTATCTTTTATATAAGGTATTTTTATGTTAACAATTGCTGGAAATGGTATGGGAGATTATACTTTTAATAATATCTCATTAGACTTAACTTCTTTTGATATTATTGTATGTGATGAAAATTTTAAAGAAGATGGAAAAAATATTTTAAAATTTAACTACAAATATATTAAACAATATATTTTGGATAATTATAAAGATAAAAATCTACTTTATGTAGTAACAGGAAGCCCTTTTTTTTATAGTGCTGGTAATCTTATGGCACAAAAAATTCCAAAAGAATATGTAAAAATTATAGACAATATCTCTTGCGAACAATATATTCAACAAAAAATGTTAATTAGTGGTAATTATATGGAATCTATCACTTTACACGGTAGAAATATACTTGATTTAACACGATTTTTGACAAATAGATATACTTTTATTTTATGTGATAAGAATACTATTGATAAATTAAGATTTTTTTTACAATATATTGATAAATCAAAACTAAATATAACTATAGGGTATAAACTTGGATATGAAGATGAAGTTATTGAACAAATCAATATAGATGATGTATCAAAATATGATTTAACTCAACCTTATGTTATTATCATAGAAACACTTTTTACAAGACCAAAAAGTGAAGATAAAGATTTTATAACTCAAAATGGTATGATAACAAAAAAATACAAAAGAGATTTATCTTTACAAAATCTTGATTTAGAACCAAATCAAATTTTATGGGATATAGGTGCAGGAAGTGGAAGTTGTGCAATAGAAGCATATAAAAGATACAAAGTAAAAACTATTTTATTTGAAAAACAACCACAAAGAGTAGAAAATATTAAAATAAATCTTCAAAACCATTTTGTATGTGAAACAAAATTATTAGAAGGTAATGCCGAAGATTTATTTAATACAATTGAACAAAATCCACAAAGAATTTTTATAGGTGGTGGTGGAGAAAAAGTTATTCAAAAATTACCTTATTTATATGATAGATTAGATGACAATGGAATTTTACTTATCAATATAGTTACTTTAAAACATTTAGCTTTAATAATAGATATTTTAAATAACAATAAGATAAATTATGAAATAATTTCAATCAATCTTACAATATACAAAGGAAACCTTAATATGGCAGAACCTCAAAGAGAGATGTATCAAATAAAAATTATAAAAAATACTCTATAAAGTAATATTTATGTTAAATGGAATTATTTATGGGTTGTCATACTTTACAGTATTGCCTTTTAAACTTAACTATTTTGAAGCAAATAAACAATTTTACAAAGGGGTTGTTTATAGTTTACCATTAAGTGGATTTATTTTATCACTTTT
>Ga0256828_1002059_pt1 | contig 12238 bp, 12 predicted proteins | sample CV88metaG_FD_185993 | JGI IMG/M metagenome (GOLD analysis project Ga0256828, IMG submission 185993) | Hydrothermal vent microbial communities from East Pacific Rise, Pacific Ocean - CV88 | ecosystem: Environmental > Aquatic > Marine > Hydrothermal vents | place: Pacific Ocean: East Pacific Rise... | reverse complement strand
GTTCAATCTCTCCAGAAGCACATGAGACTATCGCTATTGCGATGAACAGAATTGGCGGTCAGTCAAACTCAGGTGAGGGTGGAGAAGATAAAGATCGTTTTGGAACTGAGAGAGTCTCTAAGATCAAGCAGGTTGCATCAGGTCGTTTTGGTGTTACACCGGCGTATTTACGTTCAGCAGAAGAGATTCAGATTAAAGTTGCTCAGGGTGCAAAACCGGGTGAGGGTGGACAGCTTCCAGGACATAAAGTTACACCGTTAATCGGTAAACTTCGTCATACGGTTCCGGGTGTTACACTCATCTCACCTCCGCCACACCACGATATCTACTCTATTGAGGATTTAGCACAGCTTATCTTTGATATGAAACAGGTTAACCCTAAAGCTCGTGTAGCTGTTAAACTGGTCTCTACTGTCGGTGTTGGTACGATTGCTGCGGGTGTTGCAAAAGCATATGCAGATAAGATTATTATCTCTGGTGGTGATGGTGGTACAGGTGCTGCACCACTTACTTCTATCAAGTTTGCGGGTAATCCATGGGAGCTTGGACTTTCTGAAGCGCATAATGCACTTAAAGCAAATAACCTTCGTGGCTTGGTTGAGCTGCAAACGGATGGTGGGCTTAAAACTGGTCTTGATGTTGTTAAAGCTGCACTTCTTGGTGCTGAGTCTTATGCATTTGGTACAGGTGTTCTTACAATTGTAGGTTGTAAAATGCTAAGAATCTGTCACGTAAATAAATGTTCTGTTGGTATTGCTACTCAGAATGAAAAGCTGCGTGAGGAGTTCTTTAAAGGGCATGTTGATCAGGTTATCAACTACTTTACACTTCTTGCTGAAGATGTAAGAGCGATTATGGCAGAGCTTGGTTATAGAACTATGGAAGAGATGATAGGGCGTGTAGATCTTCTTAGAGTCAAAGAAGATGATTTTGCACAAAAATTTGATTTTTCTGCAATACTTCATAAAGAAGAAGGTATTAATACACATCAACAAGCATTTAATCCTCCTTTTGATGACAACAGCTATGAAAAAGAGCTTTTAAAAGAGGCGTATGTTGCTATCAAACATCCTGAACATCCAATCAGAATTAAAAGTGAAATTTGTAACTTAAATAGAAGTTTTGGTGCATTGATCTCTGGTGAAATAGCGCAATATTATGGTGATGCGGGATTAAGACCAGATACAATAAAAATAAATCTTGAAGGTGTCGCTGGTCAGGCACTTGGAGCATTTTTAATTAATGGTGTATCAATTTATCTAAAAGGTGTAGCAAATGACTACATTGGTAAAGGAATGCATGGCGGTAAGATCATTATAACTTCAAAAAATGAAGGTGAAGCATACTCAGCAGGTGGTAACACATGTCTTTATGGTGCGACAGGTGGTAAACTTTATATATCAGGAAGTGTAGGAGAGCGTTTTGCTGTCCGTAATTCTGGAGCATTCGCTATTGTTGAAGGAACAGGGGATAATGCCTGTGAATATATGACAGGTGGTGTTGTTGTTATTCTTGGACGTACAGGTATCAACTTCGGTGCCGGTATGACAGGTGGTATTAGTTTTGTATATGACAAAGAGCACAGTTTTATTGAAAATGTTAATGGTGAACTTGTAGAAGCTGTAAGAATTGATACAGATGAAGGTGATGAAGCACGTCACTACTTAAAACGTCTGTTAAAAGATTATGTAGTTGAAACTGGCAGTAAAAAAGCACAAGACCTACTTGATAACTTTAGAGTAGAAGTACGTAACTTCTGGTTGGTAAAACCGAAAAACCTAACAAAACTACCTCTTAACCTAGAGAATGGAGATTAATAATGAGAGAATATTTAACAACAGAGAGAATTGACCCGGAAAAAAGACTTGTCGTTGAGAGAACGAAAGACTTTGGTGAGATCTATGAGGTATTTGATCGTGATGATGCTGCTACTCAAAGTGATAGATGTATTCAGTGTGGAGATCCGTTTTGTTTAAATAAATGTCCTCTTCATAACTACATTCCACAGTGGTTAAAGGCAGTAAGTGAAAAAGATTTAGAGTTTGCATTTAAACTCTCTAATGAACCATCTCCATTTCCTGAGGTTATGGGTAGAGTTTGTCCTCATGATAGACTTTGTGAAGGTGATTGTACACTTAATGATGGACATGGTGCTATTACTATTGGTTCAGTTGAGACACACATTACTGAAGCTGGTTTTAAAGCTGGTTATAAGCCGGAATTTCCTGGAATTACTACTGATAGAAAGGTAGCTGTTATTGGAAGTGGACCTGCAGGACTTTCATGTGCGACATATTTACTTCGTTCAGGAATTGCTGTGACTATGTATGAAAAAGCTGACCGTGCAGGTGGGCTTTTAACATATGGAATTCCTAATTTTAAACTTGATAAAAAAATTGTTGAACGTCGTGTGAAACTTTTACAAGAGGCAGGGCTTGAACTTGTATTTAATTGTGAAGTAGGACGTGATATTACTTTTGAAGAAATAGCAAATTCACATGATGCAATGTTTATAGGTGTTGGTGCCACAAAAGCAAAATCAGCTGGTATTTCAGGTGAAAATGCCCAAAATGTTTATGCTGCCATGGATTATTTGACTGCTATTCAGCGTAAGCAATTTAAACTTGATTACGAGAAAAAATTTGATTTTAAAGATCTTAATGTTGTGGTAATCGGTGGAGGCGATACTGCAATGGATTGTCTGCGTACTGCAAAACGTGAAGGTGCAAAATCTGTTACATGTCTTTACAGACGTGATGAAAAGAATATGCCAGGTTCTAAAAAAGAGTATAAAAATGCAATGGAAGAGGGTGTTGATTTTACATTTTTAGTTTCTCCAAAAGAAATTATTCTTAATGATGATGGTAAAGCTGTTGCTGTTGAAGTAGTAAAGACTACTCTTGGAGCACGTGATGCTTCTGGTCGCCAAAAAATGGAAGAAGTCAAGGGCAGCGAATATCGTGTCAATGCTGATATAGTTATTATGTCACTTGGATTTGATCCTGCTGTTCCATCTTTCTTGGCCGAGAATGGAATTGAAACAAATTCATGGGGTGGTATCATTGTTGATGAAGAGACACATGAAACAAGTACTTCTGGTATTTATGCAGGAGGTGATTGTTTTCGTGGAGCTGACCTTGTTGTAACTGCTGCTTATGATGGTCGTGAGGCTGCAAGAAGCATTACAAATGCCCTTCTTAAATAAGAACTTTATTTCTACCCTAAAAGGGTAGAAATATCCCTTTTTTCTACAAATTTTCATTTTAAAAACACAAAAATTCTAAATCAATTTTCATGTTAGTATAAATTTGCTATAATATTGCACTATTATAACATAAGGATATTTTTTTGAATTTACTCAACCTTTTTACAAAAACTTTTGATAATAAACAGCCTGAAAAAGAAGAAGCCGGTTCTCATTGGATTAAATGTAAATCTTGTCACTCTTTAATGTACTATAAAGAGGTTGAGAATCAAAATTATGTATGTCCCAAGTGTGGATATCATATTCGTGTTGGTGTGAAAGAACGTATTAAACTTTTAGCAGATGAAGGAACATTTGTAGAATATGATGCAGAATTAGAAGCAATCGATCCATTGAAATTTGCTGATAAAAAACCATATAAGAAACGTCTTGAAGAGAGTGAAGCAAAAACAGGAAGAAAATCTTCTGTAGTTGCCGGAAGTTGTAAAATGAATGATATTCCTACTCAACTTGTGATTTTCGATTTTGCCTTTATGGGTGGATCATTGGGTTCTGTAGAAGGGGAAAAGATTGTACGTGCAGTAAATCGTGCGATTGAAAACCGGGAAGGTCTCGTTATTCTTTCTGCTTCTGGTGGAGCAAGAATGCAAGAATCAACGTTTTCACTGCTTCAAATGTCTAAAACATCTGCAGCACTCGGGAAACTCTCAAATGCAGGGCTTCCTTTTATTTCAGTACTTACGGATCCAACAATGGGTGGTGTGTCAGCATCATTTGCAAATCTTGGAGATATTATTATTGCTGAACCTGGCGCACTTGTAGGTTTTGCTGGGGCACGTGTTATTGAACAGACAATTGGTTCTGAGCTTCCCGAAGGCTTTCAGCGAGCAGAGTTCTTACTTGAAAAAGGTTCTATCGATATGATTGTAAATCGTAACGAGCTTAAAAAGACACTATCTGATCTCTTTCGTTTGATGTTAAATAATTAATATGCGTTTATATGCTTTGTGTGACCAAGATATGCTCGATCAAAGGGGAGTATCTTTAGACTTTTTTTTAAAAAAAGCCATGGAACATAAAGCTGAAATAATTCAATATCGTGCAAAAAATGCTGATATTGCTTTTATTAAAAAACAGTTAATTAGTATTAGAAAAGAGTATGATGGTTTTTTAATTGTTAATGATGCTTATGAACTTATCGAGTTTTGTGATGGCGTTCATGTAGGTCAGGAAGATTTACATGCAATAGATCATGATATGCATAAAGCTATAAGCATCTTGCGCAGTGTGATCGGTAGTGATAAAATTTTAGGTATCTCCACACATAATGAAAATGAGGTATTAGAAGCGAATAATATGGACGTGAACTATATAGGCCTTGGTGCTTATAGAAATACTTCTACTAAAAAAGATGTTTCAACTCTTTTAGGAAATAAATTAGATGAAATAGCAAAGCTTTCAAATCATTATGTTGCGGCAATTGGTGGTGTGATGTTGGATGATCAATTTGAGAATGTTACTTATCATGTTATAGGAAGCGGGTTATTTGAATGAACATAGAGATTATATCTGTTGCAAAAAAAGAGAAGAGTATCTATGATCCACTTTATAAAGAATTAGAAAAAATGATAAGTCGCTTTGCAAAAGTGAAAGATACTGAAATTTTTACAAAAGATGTAACAAAAGCACACACTATTTCGCAAAAGTCCGCTCAAGAGGCATATACAAAGGTTTTAGAACCATATATTGGGAAAGATTTCTGTATAACTTTACATCCTGATGGAAAATTAGTCGACAGTTTTGAATTTAGTAAGCTATTAAATGATAAAATATCTGTTAAATTTTTCATTGGTGGAGCTTACGGCTTTGAAGATAGCTTTTTACAAAAGAGTGACAAAGTGATAAGTCTTGGAAAAATAACTATGAGTCATAAAATAGCAAAAGTAGTTTTGTTAGAACAGATTTACAGAGGTTTTTCGATTCTTAGTAATCATCCATATCATAAATAAGGAAAGCATACGTGCAGGCAAGTGAGTTAAATTATTTCAAAGAAATACTAGAGAGTCGTAAAGAACAGATTCTAAAAAATATTAATAGCGTAAATAGTGAGTTGAATCAACTAAGCAACTTAGAACTAAATGATGAAGGTGATCATGCTTCTGTAAATAATAACTCAATGGTAGAGAGTGCGATTGTACAGCAACAAGCAAAAGAGCTTGAAGAAATTGAAAAAGCATTGACAAAGATAGTCAATGGTGAATATGGTATTTGTGAAATGTGTGAAGATGATATTGGTTTTCAGCGTTTAAAAGTTAAACCACATGCAATTTACTGTATTGACTGTAGAGAAATTGTAGAAAAATCTAATTAAGGAAATTGAAATGTATATAAAAAGATACTCGATAGCAGCGTTTATTTGGATAGCACTTGTTGGTTGGTATGTATATGCGTATATCAGTCATGATACAACAAGTATAGATGTTTTTGGTGTACACATGCCAATGTTACCAGTTGCAGCATGGGTTATTGCTCCAATTATAGTACTATATATCGGCAGTGTTATACATATGGCTTTTTATTCAATGCTTGGAAGCTTTAGACTTCGTGGTTACGAAAAAGATTTTGAAAAAATTATTGACGCAATTATTGAAGCATATCTTGGTAAAAAAGTACGTAGTTATAATTTTAAGACACAACGTTATAAACTACTTGGGACACTTCTTGAAAAAAGTACGGTCATTCCTAGTGTTGAGCTTGGGATAACTGGAAATGAAAAAATAGATAGAGTTTTAAAAGTTATACAGGATATTAAACATGGTGAAGTTGCAGACTTGAGACCATATAATCTTCTTCCAGAAAATCCTTTAGTAATTCAGAATGAAAAAAATAAATTTTTAAAAGGTAATATTTCTGCTGCTGACATCCTTGCAAATTGTACAAAATATGATGAGTCTTTTTGTCAATATGTTTACGCGCAATATGTTAAAACTGCATCGTTGCAAAATATATTGAAATATAAAACTTTCTTGACAAAAGAATCATTCGATGAGATCATTACTCGTATAAATTCCGATATTCATACGTTAACTATTTCTAATGAAGATCTTCTTCAACTTCTTAATAAACTTGAATTCTCAAAAAAAGATTACCTTGAACTTGCTAAGCAACTATCAAAAGCTGGAATGATTCCAGAACAAAGAATGAAATTTTTTGAGACTTTAAGTAATGAAAATCATGAAGATGTGATGGATGCATATCTCTTTACACTTTTTGATTTGGAAATGCTGGAACCAGCAGATGAAATTCTTCAGGGTGCACGTCCTGATGAATTTGAAAATTTTAGAGCATACCGCGCACTTAAAGAGTGTGGTAAAAACTTTAGTATTTATCTTTTTGTATAAAAATGATAAAAAATCTCTCCTTTGAAAAGCCTCTTTATGTTTTAGCCCCTTTAGCGGGCTTTACCGACTTACCTTTAAGAAGTGTTGTAAAAAAATTTGGAGCAGATTTAACTGTTAGTGAGATGCTAAGTTCTAATGCTTTAGCTCATGGTTCACAAAAAACTCTTCATATGCTCGAAAAATCTCCTTTGGAAGATCCTTATTCTGTTCAAATCGCTGGAAGCGATGTAGATATTGTCAAACGTGCCATTGAAGTTTTAAATGAGCAAGAAGGTATAGATATTATTGACTTAAATTGTGGATGTCCTGTACCAAAGGTAGTAGGCCATGGTAGTGGAAGTTCTTTGCTCTTAAATCTACCGCTTATGGGAGATATTATTACAGCCATAAAAGAGACCTCAAATAAAGAGCTTACATCTGTTAAGATCAGACTTGGTTTTGAAGAGAAAAATCATGTTGATATTGCGAAGGTAGTTGAAGATAGTGGAGCTGATTTTATAGCAGTTCATGGAAGAACACGTGCCGGAAAATTTAAAGCTCCTGTAGATTATGATGCAATTAAAGAGATAAAAGAGGCTGTAAATATTCCTGTTATTGCAAACGGTGATATAGACTCTTATGAAAAAGCAAAATGGGTACTGGAACATACTGGTGTAGATGGTGTTATGATAGGTCGTGGTGCAGTTGGTGCGCCATGGATTTTTCATCAGCTTCGCACAGGTGAAGAGCATGTTGAACTTTCATTGAAACATCAAATAGTTATGGAGCATTTTGATAAAATGATAGAGTTTTATGGTGATTATGGTGCAATTCTTTTTAGAAAACATACGCATACATACTCAAAAGGGTATCGTGGTGCTTCAATACTTCGTAATCAGGTAAATACTATCAGTAATATTACAGAGTTTCGGAATGTGTTAGATGACTTTTTTTGTAAAGCAGAGCTAGCATGAGTTTAGAAATAACACCATCGATTAAAAACCTTGAAAAAGACGATATTTCAGATAATTTACTTCATTATGTGTATAATACAAAACATCTTTTATCTCTGATTAAGAAGGGAATTGATATAGAAGATCCCTCATATTTAAGTTCGTATCGTTCATTTGAAGGAGAGGTTTATGAAAATTTTCTTTATGAAAAATTACTTCGTTATGCTGAAGAGAATGAAGATATAACCAAGTTTATTCTTAAGGGTTTTCACCAATCAAAACATAAGGCGTATGCCAATACACTTTCAATAAGTGAAAAAGAACAAATAGTTTATCGTACGAAGTCTAGGGAAATATCTGAATTTGATGCGATGTTTATTACTCGAAATAATGAACTTTACTTTGTTGAAATGACACTTGTAAAATCAGTTTTAAAATTACGTAAACGACTTCGAAAGAAAAAAGCACTTTTAGAAATAATTTTTCCAAACTATACAATTAAATCACTTATTATTTTAAATGAGGGTGCAACAGGTACAAAGCAGTTTCCTGATTATTGCAAAGTCTGGTTTACAAAAGAATTTTCAGCAAAAGAAGTTCTAGAATATATCACTACACTTGACAAGCAAAAACTACAGCCTAAAGATAAAATACGCTCAAAAAAGATGATCGAAGCCCATACATTAAAATTACACCCTTTTAGATACTATAATACAATGAGTTGGATTACAAAGAAATTACGTTCTCATCCAAAACATATTGTTGATATGGGATTTTTATATAGTTTTAAAATACAGCGTTATCATGATCTTTACAATAAGTTTTATATAGGGTATCTTTCTCTTGGAAATGCAAACAAAATATTGAATTTAAAAGATACAGATTATAAAGAAGACCAACGTATTGTTGTTGCTTTAGAAAAGAAACACTCAGATGAGATAGTTCTTACTTATTATATTCAAACTACACGAAAAAACCTCTATTTGTATAGTTTTGATGAAAATGGTAAAGAATCCAAAGAGAAAAAAGATCCATATGGTATTACGGTTACTGAAGTATTTCATATAAATAAATTGATGGATGAAAAGTATGAATTGAATCTTCAAAACATCAATACAGTGAAAAAACTTCTTAAAGAACGTTTTAAAGGGAACTCTAAAAAGTAAAATCTTTAGAGTTCATCATTGTAAAGAAGAGAAGCTGCTCGTTCTTTATAAGCCTGTAATGGTTCTTTTGGTGTTTCGTTATGATGCTTTTGTTGTCCGTTTAAAAAGTTTTCTAACTCTTCATGTCTGCTTTGCAAAATTGTTTCAAATTCTTGCTGTGAACTTGGTTTGTTATCATGAAATTTATCCAGTAAAATATTACTATTACCCATTAATACTAAATAACTTTCAGCCCCAAAATCAAGCATCACCACACTATTGGTATTATCGATTGCCTTTTGGAAGCGAATACTTACTTCATTAGGAATTTGTTGTGCATCTGGAACTGAATTTTGTTCTTTTTCTTGTGTATTTGTATTGTTAAACAGCCAATTTGATTTTTGCTTTTGTGCTTGTGTATGCTTAATGGGTTTAGTTCTTTTTTTAATATAAAGAAGGATTAAAATACCTATAATTAAGATAGCGATAACGATATAATAATTTTTGGAAAGAGTTGTGTTCTTTTGTGTTGGAAGTCCTGTCTCTTTTTTGGTTTGTGATATTTTATTTTCATAAGATTTCTTCAATGTGGGTTTATTAGTAAAACGAAGCCTTAATCCATAACCATCTGCTGTTTTTGAAGCAATAAGTTTTACAGACGATGGTACTGTTGCGACTATTTGTGTTTCATTTTGAAGAGGTGTTATTATTACAGATTGTAAAAATCGTGAAGCTATTTTTTTTATTTTAGGTGATTCTATCGTAGCATCTTCAAGTTTGATGATAATTTTTGTTTTACCTCTACTCTGTTTTATAATACCACTATACGGAGTATCAAAAGTTAGCATTACATCAGCTCTGTCAGTTCTGTCATAGATGTTATAACTTAGGATTTTGGAAGCAGAAAGGGAAAGTGGTAATAAAAAAATAAGTAAGTATTTAATCATAATCTCTCTTTTGATAAATAGTATAGTACGGCAGAAGAGTCCAGTACTTCGTTGATACGAATAGCAAGGTTCTTTTCATAAACCATTACTTCACCCTTGCCTAAAATACGTCCATTGACATATGACTCAACAGATTCTCCAGCAGGCTTCTTAAGATCAATAATAGAACCTTTTTCAAGTTGTAAAATCTCATGTACAGTCAATTCTGTTTCTCCTAAATCAGAAACAAATTCAACCTCCATATCTAAAATTCCGGAGTAGTCCATCCATTCAAGATCCATCGATTGATCTTCTTGAGTCTCTTCGTTCTCTTTTATCTTATCAGGCATTTATTTCCTTAATAGCAAAGGTAAGTTCATGGTCACCGATTTTAATTGTTTTTGCATGATCGATATTAAAATCGAACTCTCCAATTTTTTCAAATTTTGGAGTTCCAATAGTATAAGGGTCTTCACTCTTTTGTGCAATGACTTTTGCGCTACCTACAATAAGATTGGTAGTTTCTAATGTCATATCTTTAAGTGTCTCTTCATCGCTTTGATCTTCTTCTAAAAAGAGTTTTGCAACTTTTTGCATAAATTCTTTATCAGAAGCTATATAGACTCTGTGTCTTTTACTATCTTGTGTATCAATGTCTATATAAGCAATAAGTGTTCTCTTTTGTGTTGACCCATCTTTGAGCTCATGTGGTTCACGAATTTGATGTATACAAAAATTCTCTGCAGCTTCTTTAATAGTATCTAACATTTTTTTCCCTTTTTATAATGATTAGATTATACTTGAATGAAACACAAAGTAAAATAAAATAAAGTTTTTGCAAGAAGTTTATTATTGATAATGGAGTATAATTTCGAAAAAATTATGGATATGTATGTTTGAGCTTTTGTTTTTAGGATCTTTTGTTGGTCTGCTTTCTGGTTTTTTTGGAATAGGTGGTGGTACGATTGTAATTCCACTGCTTTTGATGCTGGGATATGAAACAAAGATTGCTATTGGAATATCTGTTGTGCAAATGGTTTTTAGCTCAATATATGGTAGTTATTTAAATAATAAAAAGGGTACGCTTGATATCAAAATGGTTGGTATCATCGGAATTGGTGGCTTTTGTGGAGCACTGTTAAGCGGTGGTATAGCCGCACTTTTAAGTGATAAAGCTTTAGAAATAATGTTTTTATCATTTGCACTTTTTGCACTACTTCGTATGTTTTTTAAGACACATGAAGATGTAGAAGAAAAAGAACTTCATTTCTTTTATCTTCTTCTTATCGGTACTTTACTTGGTGCTTTTAGTATGACCATAGGTGTTGGAGGCAGTATTTTACTTGTGCCTATTTTAGTTGGATTTTTGCATATTTCACTCAAAAAAGCAGTTTCTGCAGGACTTTTTTTTGTTGTTTTTTCATCTGTAGCAGGTTTAATATCTCACGCAATGAATGGACATATAGATTATGAAAGTGGAATTATTATAGGTTTGGCTTCACTTTTTGGTGTTTATTTTGGTATTCATTTAAAAGATAAAGTATCCAATTCTACGCAAAAGAGATTACTTGTTACATTCTATTTCTTTGTTGTACTGTATTTAACAAAACGAATATTTTTTTAAAGGAAAAATTTGAGTAAAAAAAAAGATGTTATAAAAATAACAGGTGCACGTGAGAATAATTTAAAAAATATTAATCTCACGATCCCAAAAAATGAACTTATCGTTATGACAGGACTCAGTGGTAGTGGAAAATCAACACTCGCCTTTGATACACTCTATGCTGAAGGGCAACGCCGTTATATGGAGTCGCTATCAAGCTATGCCAGACAGTTCTTAGACCGTGTCGGAAAACCTGATGTTGATAAGATAGATGGTCTAACGCCTGCTATTGCCATTGATCAAAAGACTACCTCAAAAAATCCCCGCTCAACCGTTGGAACCATTACAGAAATATATGATTACCTGCGTCTCTTATATGCCCGTGTAGGAATTCAACATTGTCACAAGTGTGGCAAGGTTATTTCGCAGATGTCAGCATCAGATATCATCAATGAGGTGGCAAAACTCCCAGAGGGTGCAAAACTGGTCCTTATGGCTCCTCTTGTGCGTGATAATAAGGGAAGCTATGCAGACCTTTTAGAGTCACTCGTGCATAAAGGTTATGTTCGTGCTATGATAGATGGTGTAATGGTGCGTTTAGATGAGGAGATAGAGCTCAGTAAAACAAAAAAACATACCATTAAAGTTGTCATTGACCGTGTTGTTGTAAAAGAAGAAAACAAAGAGCGTATCGCATCTTCGGTTGAAAAGGCGCTTAAAGAGAGTTACGGAGAGCTTGAGATTGATATACTTAATGCTGAAGATGTCGGAACTTCTGAGCATATTCACTACTCAGAGCATAATGCCTGTTTTGACTGTAAGATAAGTTTTGATGAACTTGAACCACTCTCATTCTCTTTTAACTCACCAAAAGGTGCCTGTCCTGAGTGCGATGGACTAGGACTTCGTTATGCTTTGGATGTCGATAAGATAATTGATCCTGATTTGCCCATAGAGAAGGGTGCTGTTAAGATTGTCTATGGCTTTAACAAAGGCTACTACTTTACTTTCTTAAAAGGTTTCTGT
>Ga0256828_1002058_pt1 | contig 12238 bp, 2 predicted proteins | sample CV88metaG_FD_185993 | JGI IMG/M metagenome (GOLD analysis project Ga0256828, IMG submission 185993) | Hydrothermal vent microbial communities from East Pacific Rise, Pacific Ocean - CV88 | ecosystem: Environmental > Aquatic > Marine > Hydrothermal vents | place: Pacific Ocean: East Pacific Rise... | reverse complement strand
CCCAAACAGCTCCTTTGGTATCTGGAGCATATTGAGTATACATTGGACTATAAATCTAAAAAATCTTTGAAGCTTTTTTTGAAAAAAGCCTCAAAATAAATATTACTTCTTATTTAGCTTCTTCAAACTCTCTTCTTGCAAAAAGAGCTCCCAAAGTAGAGATAAAAAAGAGTGCAAAAAGCATTGACCATGGATTCATTGCTGATACAGAATTTTCATACGTATCACAAACACAATTACTTGTAATCTCTACTCGAGCTGCATTGGTTTGATTTCCTTGATCATCTTCTACCACATAGTAGATTGGTGTTGGAATTCCTATGTAACCTTCTTCTGCTGTAAAGACAACTGTATCACCATTAACTGTCCAAACTCCTTCACCAGGAACTACAACTGTATCTTGAGTTTCAATGGTTGCTGAACCTACAGCTGTACCATCATTCCATAAGATTGTTCCATTATTTGTATTGAGAAGGTGAATAATACTTCCTTCTCCTAATCCATTATCATTTTCTAATACATTGATAATGGTTACAGACCCCTCTAAACTTGCTGGTTTGGCATCATCTACAACTGTAAAGTTTTCGGTTGGAGCAACAGCAGCAAATGGCATAACAGCTCTTGCTTTTTCAGATTCCCATCCAGTATTATCTGTTGTCGTGTAATCAAAAGCAATGTTACTTACACCATTTTTAGGATCTATCGTTAAGAGCTTGTTATCAAAGTTAGGAATAACCTGTCCCTCTGTTACTGGCACACCATTATAATAGAGAGTTCCATCTATTGGTAATGAAACAATCGTTACCGTTTTAGGTGAACCATCTTCATTATCACTAATATTTAAATCTATAACAGTTACTTGTTTGTCTGCTCCAGGATTGGCTTGTACTACTGCTTCAACATCTACAACCACTGGTCTTTTATTAATACCAAAGTTAACTTCTGGGATATCTGTTGTTACAACAGTGACATCTATTATTCCATTAGCACTATTATCTAAACCTTTATCTCTACCAATATGCTCACCATCTGCATTGTTCCAGTTTTCTGGAAGAGCTGCTGTTGTTGCATTGGCTTCTGTACTTAGTAGAACATGGTAGTTGTTGTTCGGGTAGACACCATCTCTGTTTTCAAACATATAACTTCCATTACTGTCAATCGCTACAGTAGCTAACGTTTCATTATTATCATTAAGTAGTGTTGCATAGAGTTGAATACCATCAGCGAATGCTATCTCTGTTCCATTAACGGTTCCATCATTGTTACCATCAGCAAAGATATATCCTGAAATTTTCACACCAATAAATGGCATAACCACAGTTGCTGGTGTAGAGACTGCACCTGTAACATCAGTTGAGGTATAGGTAAACGTAACATTTTGGTCACCATCATCTGGGTCAATTGTCAACTTGCTTGGGTCTGCAATCGTTGCATTGACTTCTACTGCCGTTCCATCATAATAGAGCGTAGCATTTATTGGCAGTGTTGTAATGGTTATAAGAGGTGTAGCATCTTCATTATCACTTACGGTTAACATAGGTACAACGTACTGTGCATCTCTACTTGTGTTAAATTGCTCTGGCTCTCTTTTATCATCAGCCACTGGTCTTTTGTTAATTCCAAAGTTAACCTGAGGCACATCTACTATGGTTACGGCAACATTAATTGAACCATCAGCTGATCCATCTAATCCTGCATCTACTCCGATATGTTCACCATCTGCATTTGTCCATGTGGTTGGTAAAGAGGCAACCGAACCATTTTCATCAGTTGTTAATAGTACTCTATAGTTTGTGTTTGGAACAATTCCATCCAATCCATCAAAGTCATAAGAACCATCTGCTTTTATAGCTTCTCTTGCCATCACCACACCATTTTCATCGGTAAGTAGAGCATAAAGAGCTACCTCATCTGCTGAAGATATCAGTGTACCATTTACTGTTCCATCATGATTTCCATCGTTAAAGATATTTCCTGAAATTTTCAGACCTTTAAATGGCATAGCAATGGTTGCTACTTCTGACTCCACATTACTATCATCGGTTGTCGTATAGGTAAATGAAACCGTTAACGTACCATTTTCTGGGTCAAGGGTTAACTTACTGTTATCAAAGTTGTCAATCACTTGACCCTCTATAACCTCTGTACCATCATAATAGAGTATTCCATTACTTGGTACTGTTTTAATGGTTACAATGCTTGGAGTTGTATCTTCATCATCACTCACTTTTAAGTCAATAACATTGACTTGAACATCTGTTCCAGGGTTCAGTTGCTCAGCACCTGTGTTGTCTCCTGCAACTGGTCTCTTATTAATCCCAAAGTTTACTTGTACCACATCTGTCTCTACTACCGTTACATCTATAACACCATCAGGAGCCGTATCAAGACCTGCATCAGCACCAACATGTTCACCATCTGCATTGTTCCAGTTAATTGGAAGAGATGCTTCTGTTGTATTGGCTGTTGTACTAAGTACTACTGAGTATGAATGGTTTGGTAAAACACCATCTTTGTTTCCAAAACTGTATGTTCCATCTTCTGCTATAGGTGTGGTTGCAATAGCTGTTCCATTACTATCTAAAAGAGTAGCATGTAACTGCGTACCGTTTGGTGAAGCTATTGGCGTACCATTTACTGTACCATCAGCGTTACCATCGTTAAAGATATTACCTGCTATCTGAATTCCTTTAAATGGCATAGTCACAGTCGCTGGATTAGAAACCATCCCTGTTACATCCGTGGAAGTATAAGTAAACACCACTGTTTGGTCACCATCAATTGGGTCAACTGTCAAAAGCGTTAAATCAGCAATCTCCATATCAACCGTTACCTCTACACCATCATAATAGAGTGTTGCATTATTTGGTAAGGTTCTAATAGTTACAATAGATGGAGTTCCATCTTCTTTATCACTTACTGTCAATGTTGGAACCTTGACTTGTACATCTGAACCTGGGTTGAACTGTGCTGCTTCTGTTTTATCATCAGCCACTGGTTTTTTGTTAATACCAAAATTAATCTCTGGGATATGTGCTGTTTTTACCTCAACAGTTACCATACCATCAGCTGTTCCATCAAGCCCAACGAGACCTATGTTTTCACCATCTGCATTGTTCCAGTTTTCTGGAAGTTTAGGAGTTGTTCCATTTTCCACATCAGAAAGTACTATAGTATAGTTCGTATTTGGTGTAACGCCATCTTCATTTGAAAAAGAGTATGTCCCATCTGATGCTAAAGGTTTTGATGCTACTGCATCACCGTTTGCATCGACTAAAGTTACATAGAGTTGAGTATTATCAGCTTTTGCTGTTAAATTCCCATCTACATTACTATTGTTATTACCATCATTAAATAACTTTCCTGAAATTTGAATATCAGTAAATGGTAAAGTTACTTTTGCTTCATCTGAAACTACTCCTGCTCTATCTGTTGCAGTATAATCAAATACCAATGTTTGGTCACCATGATCTGGGTCAACAGTAAATTTGCTTGGGTCAAAATCAGTCAATACATCACCTGCACTTACTTCATTTCCATTATAATAAAGCTTTCCATTTGTTGGAACAGTCGTTATGGTTATGGTTGTAGGTGTTCCATCTTCTTTATCTGAAACACTTAATGCTGGTACAACAACCTGCTCATCTTTTCCTGGGTTTGGTTGTGTAGGCTCTACTTTATCTACAGCTTCTGGTTTCTTGTTAATTCCAAAGTTTACTTCTGGAATATTTGTTTCTACTACAGAGACTACTATCGCTCCATCTGCTGCACCATCAAGACCTTCACTTGTTCCAATATGCTCACCATCTGCATGGTTCCAGTTTGCAGGAAGATTTGCTATTGTTCCGTTCTCTTCTGTACTAAGTACTACTGAGTAAGTTGTGTTTGGCTTTACACCATCTTCACCTTCAAACGCATAAGAGCCATCTCCTGCTATAGCAGTGGTTGCTAATGCTACCCCTGCTGAATCAAGCAGTGTTGCATAGAGTGTTGTTCCACTAGGATTATTGAACTTTGTTCCATCCACTGTTGTATCTCCACTTCCATCATCATATACATTACCAGAAATTTTAAGTCCTGTAAATGGTAAAGTTACGGTTGCTGGGTCTGAAATCACACCTACTTTATCTGTTGTGGTATATTTAAATACTAGAGTTTGGTCACCATTATCTGGGTCAACTGTAAACTTAGAAGAATCTGCATTGGTAATAGGTGTATTAACTGTTACAAGCGTTCCATCATAGTAAAGCTTTCCATTAGTAGGTAACTCTGTAATAGTAATGGTTGTTGGTGTTCCATCTTCTCTATCTGTTACATTTAAATCTGGTACAGCTACTTGTATATCTGTTCCTGGGTTTAGTTGAGATGCCACTGTTTTGTCATGTGCTACTGGTTTTTCATTAATTCCAAAGTTTACTTCAGGAACATTTGCCTCAAGAACATTAACAACTATTTTACCATCACCTTCACCTTGTGCATTTTGTCCATCTGTTCCAACAGCTGTTCCAATATGCTCACCATCTGCATTGTTCCAAGTATCTGGAAGATTTGCTACGGTAGCTCCTGCTACAGTACTTAACACAACAGAGTAGTTTGTATTGGCACGAACACCATCTTCTCCATCAAATTCATAAGAACCATTTGCTGCAATAGCTGTTGTTGCCAATACCATTCCATCTTCAGCTAACAGTGTTGCATGAAGTTGTTCTCCACTTACTGTTGAGATTTTTGTTCCATTAATGGTATTGTCTTTATTTCCATCATCAAAAATATTTCCTGAAATAATAGGACTAAAGAAACCAGCATCTATAGTAGATATAGTCTCATCAACACCCAAATGAATAACATCTGTCTTACCTGTACTAGCAATATCTGAATCTATCGCAGAGTTTCCTCCACTCTCTTTTGTACTCACCAAATAACCTTCTGGCTTAACAAACGATACAATATAATCACCAGAGTTTAATTTAGTAAAACTATAAGCTCCATTGGCATCTGTGGTTACAACATAATCTTCTGTTGGGTTAGCAGGATTTTTAACGGCTGTACCACTGGCATCTAAAAGTTTTACTGTTACACCAGATATAGTGTTTTCACCATCATCTTGAAGACCATTTGCATTTTTATCATACCAAACAAAATCACCTAAAGCACTACCTACAATAGGTACAGCCAGTGAGTTCGAGAGTACAGGTAATGTAATACCTGTAGCTGATGCACCTGTTGAGTTGGAATAGTTGTCCCCAGCCAAGTTGTCTTTTACTGTTAAGGATACTTTTAGTTGACAAATGGCTTGTGCTTCCATTCTTGGACCCCTTGCACGAACAGCTGTAACATCTGCTTTTGCAATACATCCTTCTCCTTCACACCAGATAGAATCAGCACTTGATAAATCATTAGCTGAACCAACAGTTGGAGCAATGTTAATAGTTTTTGGGTCAGCACTTGTATAGTAATATTTTACTCCACCATTAGCACTTAGATCACATACACTTGAAGATAATGGATGTTCTATCAACTCCATGCTATTAAACTGACTACTTCCATGATAATCTGTAGCTACTTTACGGCTAAGCTCTAAATCATTAAACTTAATAGCACCCTCATCAGCATCTCCCTTAAATGGTAAAATATCAATAACATCCAAATCAGTAATTTCTCCCGATTTACCATTTCTCATATCCATAACAAAATTAATATCTTTAGCTACCGTCGTTCTTTCTCTCAATGAAGGGTAATCAGGATTCTCTTCCGTATTTTTCACTATATTGATAGAAGAAGGAATGGTCACAGACATACCTACTTCTGACTTTCTTTGTGAAATAGGAGATGCATCAGTGGGTGCTTCTATTTTAACAATATTTCTAACCGTACCCTCATTAACTTCAACCCCTACTACTGCTGTATAGTTAAGATCTGGAAAAACTTCACCAGCTCTTCTTTCACCTAAGTCCCAAAGTAATACTTGGTTTACACCATCTACACAAGTACTTTCTGTTGTATTAATATCATTAACATCGGCACAGGTACCAATAACTGGCTCAGCATAAGGTTCAGTTACTGAACCTTTGATATATTTAAGTCCTTTTGGTAAAAGATCTGATACATTAACCTGTCCATACTCTTCTAGCCCTGTATCATTTGTAAATGATAATTTTAAATTAAAAATTGCTTCATCACCAGCAGAGAGAGCCACCCTATTTACATCTTTTATAATTCTTACTTTTGGACCAGTAAAAATAATTCTATCACCTCTTGTTCCTGAGTGAGGTTCAGGAAAATTGTCAGTAACATATGAAGGTCCTGACCAATCTGCTCCATTAAATGAATTTGCTGCAAAGTTTGTTATCTCATCACCATGCTCCAAAATTTCACCTGTTTTTAAATCGTGTGAACGAACTTTATGATTTAGCCACATATAAAAATATGCACCCGGAATATGTTCAACACCTTCTCTAAGTTTTATTCTAACTTTAGTAACCGTACCTAAACCATTTTTTCTTGCTTCATCTGCTGTTGCATACCATTTATCATCAGAAGCATTACATTCTGCTATTACTTCTGTCGTATGTGCAACTGTCTGGTCACCACCACGTGATGGTAACCAAGAGTCATCTTCATAAGTTGAAGCATACTCAAATACATACGGCTCTTCTGCTTCACTTAATCCATTATTATAAGAGCCCGAACCATTCCAAATTCTATACATAATAGGTCTTGAATTAATATGATAAGCATCACCATAATAAGTTTTAATAATATTATAACGTTCATTATCTTCTATATCTTGAATCTCTAACCGATAGGCATCAACAACATCACACATCTTCTCTTCGGTAAACGGTGTACCTCCCGTATTGTTTGTATGTAAAATAGTAGAAAACTCATAACCTTGTGTTGCCATACCATCACCAGAACGATAGCTTATTGCTCCACCTGGATATGTCCATACACTAGAAGACTCTCCTCTATAATACTTATCAAAAGAACCTCTTGAATAATAAAGCGTATAACTATAAGTATTATCCATTTCACTCTCACGTTCACCACCAAAGTTGGCATTACCCGTAGGTGTTATAGGGTCAAAATTTGTCAAACTGTTTGTTGTTCTAAGCCATCCCCCCTCTTCAGGATTATTACCACCTTGGCTAACGGGTTTAACATCATCCAAAGGAACAAATACATACAGAGATCCAATAGCAGCAATACCTCTATTGACAGGTAATGCTCTATCATTCCAATCTCTAGTCGGATAATTTGTTAACGTAGCATCAATATGACTTACTTCAATATCAATACTTTTATCTGTTTGAGAACATGTAATTTGTTGTACTCCCTGTGCTTGAGGAATACTTCTTTCGGGATAAGCATCCCAAAGGTATGTTCTTGGGTCAGAGCCTCCAACATGTCCATCTTTATACTGTTCTCGACCATTCATCGAACAACCTACCAACGTTGCATTTGGTGAAACACTTGAAAGGTCATCTTTAAACGTAAATGTAGCATCTTTACCCATTGACTCGTTCCCTACCAAAGCAGAAGCATTATCAATCTCACCATTCACTTCATCTACTTCAATATAAAACTTATAGTCCATCAACCACCCTTTAACACCGTTAAGGTCATATCCTGTTCTTGCTGTATACATAGATTTTTGTAAGTTCCAACGAGGGGCTGCTGTTACGGTTAAAGAGTATCCATCTGTATCATCACTAATGGTTGTTGCATCTTCTGCAGAGATTTCAAAAGTCACCTCCCCTGGTTTTGTACCAGAGAGTGTTTCTCCTTTTACAATGACATTGAATGGTAAATCTTCAGAATAGGTTCCAACATCATTTTTATCAAAATCTTTTCGTACACAAATCATGGTCTGCTTGTCATCAGATATACTGGACTCTGTAGGATCACATCCACCAGGAAGTGTATCCCATTTATAAGATTTCGTCTCACCTGTTGAGCCATCAGGAAGGATACCTGTACTTGGTAAAGTACCTTTAATAATAACTTTTTCTTTTGTTCCTCCAGCTTCACCGTTCCAAAGCCATCCAGCAATAGCTTGAAAACTATCATTGGTTCGAACGATTAAGTCTCCAGAATAACTATCATCAGAAGGGTCTGCTGTTGTTCCATTGTTTGAGAAGAGTGGATCATCTCCAAAGTCACAACCAATGGTAGGATTACTAGGACAAATGGTACGTCCATTAACTACTTGGTCTGTTGTATTTAGTACACCTACAATACCACCTGTTTTTCCGTAAAATGTTGTTACATTTACATTGGCAGCTTGAAGAACCGTTCCAAGTAATATTATACTAAGTACAATACTGAATTTTAAATTCATATTAATTTCCTTTATTAAATTTATACTTAATTTTATTATATATAAAATATAACTTAATTTAAATTACTAAAATATAGTATTAATTTAAATAAAATAAAAACATCATCTTTTATCTATAAACAGTTTTAAACATAAGGTTAAATATAATGAAAAAACAGTGAAATTTCTGTGAAAAAATAATGAAAATAGTATGAAAATATAGTGAAAATATGAAAGGAAAATACTAATAAAATTGTAAATTTAGAAAGGAAGAAAAAAAGAAGAACTAAACCTCCGTAAAGAGGTTTAGAGACGATTAAAAATCGTAAGTAACACCAGCTGAAACAGCATCTAAATCAGGAGCTCCTGATTTAACCACCATTCTTTCATAGTCAAGAAATACACCCACACCTTTTTCTTGGTCACCTTTACCATCGAAGGCTCGGTTATAACGACCCTCTTTAGCTCTGTCTTCACTTAAATCGACTTCTACACCAGCACCAAGAGCAAGTGTCTCAGCATTTGTTTTTTGAAGGTGACCTTCTGTTTTTGTTTTAGCAACACCTACCAAGCCATAAACATTAACAGCATCACTTACAGGAAGCATTGGCTTAACAAAAATACCAGCATGTTTTACTTTTCCACCACCTGCTTTCCAGTTCGTTCGAATACCTCTAGCTTCTAAACCAACATATTGATTAAAGTCATAACCTACTCTTGCCATAACACCGACTGTTTTATCTTTTCCTGATTTACTACATCCTGACTTACAGTTTGATTTATATTGAGCTCCTGCAATACCTAGACCTGCATAAAATCCATTAGCAGCAATATTTTTTACTGGGACAGGTACTGGTTCTGGCTTAACTTCAGCAACAACAGGAGCAACATACTCCTCCTCTACTACGGGTTCTACATATTCTTCTTCTGAAAGTGTTACATCTTCTGTTTCAAACTCTGTTACAGGCATTATATCACCACCAGCATAACCTATACTTCCCATTGCTAAAAGTGCAATTAACGATAATTTTATTTGTTTCATTTTTAAATCCTTTGTTCAATATTATTTAAATATATTTAATTATATTCTACACTCTTTATACTAAAAATACCTAATGGTTTTAGGTATTTTAACTGTACCTCATATTCTCTTCTCTTTCAAAGAAAAAAATAGTTAATAAGAGTGTCAACATAAACATCAAAATTCCTGCTGTATTGCTCATCACAGAAATACTCTCTTCATAGTTATCACATTGACATACTCCAGCAATGGTTATGGTTGCAGAGTTACTAATAGAACCATTACGATCTTGTATTACATACTCAATAGGCGTAGGTGTACCAACATAACCCTCTTCTGGTGTAAATGTTATGGTTTGATCAGCATTAACCTGCCATGTACCTTCACCAGCAACCACACGACTATCTACCCTGTTACCCTCTGCATCTAAAATATAAACTGTTGAACCATTAAGATCTCCACTATCATCACTTAATACATCGATAACAATTGGATTACCTGCATTTGCTTCAGCACTATTATCTGTAGCTATAACTGTTGACTCAGCCCCTTGGGTAATCGTAATAGTTGCAACATTACTAACCAAGCCATTACTGTTTTCAACACTATAGTTAATAGGTGTTGGAGCAGTTATAAACCCATCTTCTGCTCTAAAACTCACCATACCTTCAGCATTAACACTCCATACACCTTCACCATGTACAGTTAAAGTTTTACCATCATCACTTACTCTTGAACCTGCTGGTATATTCTCCGGCAAAATCAATTTCACTGATTCAGGGTTTAATGAACCATAATCATTGTTCAAAATAGCTATCAGTGTAACCGTTCCTACATTCATAACTGAACTGTCATCTCTTGCTAAAAGTTCAAACCGTACATCAATCGTTGCACAGTTTGAACGAACACCTGAAACCAGACCTACCGTATAGTTAATATCTGATGGTTCATTTACAAACCCTTCAAGTGGAGCAAAAGTTACCGTTCCATTGTCTGCAACTGTCCAAACACCCTCTCTATCTATGGTTAAACTTTTTACATTCGCCTCTGTACATCCTAAAGATACCAGTGAAGCTTCTGTATTGTTGCTATCATTTTCAACTACATTCACTGTAATATCACCGGTATGACCTACAGGAACGATAAGCACATCATCTACTGCATCAGGGTAAACAATAGTAACTCTTGCTCTGTTACTCACGTCACCTGAAAGCTCTTTAACTGTGTACTCTATTGGTGTTGGATTGTTTACAAAACCATACTCTGGTGTAAACGTAATAGAACCATCACTATTTGTACTCCATGTACCCTCACCTACCACAGTTATGCTCTCTACTTCATCCCCGTTTTCAGGATTTATGATTCTTACTGTTGACTTATCAAGTGGAGTAGAAGTATTACTGTCATTATCTAATACATAAATAACAATCTGTTTTCCAACTTCACCGTTGACAAAATCATCTACTGCTAGAGGTGGGTAGTTCACTTCTACCTCTGCACCACTCTCATTACCTTGTGTATCAGATACCGTATAACTGATAGGTGTCGGATCACCTACAAAATCATCATTTGGTGTAAATGTAATGGCTCCAGTAACTGGGTCAACACTCCATACACCTTCATTTGGAACGGTTAAAGTTTTACCATCTTCACTTAAAGTTGCACCATCTGGTGTAGAAGTAATTTTAACAGTTGACGCATCAAACTCATAAGTTCCTTCTGTATCATTTGCAAGAACATCTATAACAACATTTTTACCAGCTTCACCTTGCTGTATGTCACTTCCTGCATCTCCTGTACGTACAGTTTTTATACCAGCATCAATATATGTCAAGTTATGAACACCATTTATAGTAATGATGTCGGTTCTACCATTTGCATTAACATCAGAGTCAGCTTCTTCATTAGCCCCTTGGTCTTTTACTGAAAATACATAACCAGCTGGTAACTCTGAGAAACCAATAGTGTAGTTTCCTTGTGGAACATTGGTAAAGTGGTACTCACCACTTGCATTGGTTAGCGTAGTTTTTACTTCATCACCATTTGCAGAGTAGAGTGTAACTTTTACATCTTGAACACCATTTTCACCCTCATCTTGTATACCATTACTGATTCCACCTTTTTCATCATACCAAACTCTATCACCTAGGGTTGAACCTTCATGGTGAATACCCATATCTACAGTAGAGTTAATTTGGTCTGCAGTTAAAGTAATAACATCTGTTTTACCACTTGCATCTGCATCAGAATCTATAATGTCATCATCTTGGTCTTGTGGACTTACCACGTAACCAGCTGGTACAGTAAACTGTACATAGTAGTTAAACTCTGGGTCTAAGTGAGCAAACTCATAAAGACCATTCTCATCGGTTAGAGTCTCTGCTACTTTTTCATCGGTATCATTGTTAAAGAGTACAGCTTTTACATTTGCTACCCCTCGTTCACCTATATCTTGAATACCATTTTTGTTAAAGTCTTCCCAAACCAAGTTACCAAGAACTGCTTTTCCAGGAAGACATACAGTTTTATAAATTCCCATATCCCATGAAAGGTCATTTTCACCTGGAGTTAAAAGTGTTCCTTCTGTTACCAATTTTTCATCTGCATTAACAAATACATCTGAATCATTCAAGTCATTTGCATTATCATTAACATCTTTTTGAGTAACCAAATGTCCATAAGGAATATCTTCAAACTCTACAGAGTACTCACCAGCTGAAAGGTGTGTAAACAGGTAGTTACCATTCTCATCGGTACGAACTGTTTTAGAAAAGTCATTAGTTTCACTGTGAATGGTTACTTTTACATCTCTTACACCTGTCTCACCTATATCTTGCAGTCCATCATGGTTAGAGTCTAACCAAACTTTATCTCCAAGACTTACTACATTTTGGTAA
>Ga0256828_1002057_pt1 | contig 12239 bp, 12 predicted proteins | sample CV88metaG_FD_185993 | JGI IMG/M metagenome (GOLD analysis project Ga0256828, IMG submission 185993) | Hydrothermal vent microbial communities from East Pacific Rise, Pacific Ocean - CV88 | ecosystem: Environmental > Aquatic > Marine > Hydrothermal vents | place: Pacific Ocean: East Pacific Rise... | reverse complement strand
ACTCCATCAAGGTCGTTTTTACAAATGCCAATATTAGTATTATTAAGAGTTGAGTTCCTAAAATTAGGTATTTTACACATTTCTCACCAAATTATACAGTATTATTATTTTATAACTTGTAAGTATTGTTAATTTGCACTCATTTTATGAAATATTTACTTTACAAGGTATTATTCTTTGGATTATAGCAATTTATTTATGTTATATGTATAATTTCATCAACTATTTCTCAATAATATACTTTTAGCTGAATGAATCCTCTTGCTATGTGGTTTTTTGACAGATCATTTCATTGTAAAGATCATGAAATATTATCTTTACAACTTCTATATTAGTATCAGACATCTTCATCTTTTTATCAAGTTGTTCTAACATTTTCATACCATCATAGAGAGTTTGTTTATCACTTGTCTGTTTCAAATTTTCCCATTCATTATGAAACATTAATCTATGATTTTTGCCAATAAAATCAAAAGGTTTTATTGCTATTACATGTATATGTTTCCCTACTCTTTTTGCTACCTTTGCTAGTGCTTCCAATATGGCTATTGTATGTCTTCCTTTTGTATCAATTAATATGAGATGTTTCTCTTTTATATTTTGCATATATCTTGCTATTTCATTAGCATAATCTTGCATTGTTATTCTATAAACCGTGTTTATAGATGGAAAAGTTACACCACCACCTGTATAAGATTGCAAATACAAAACTTCTGAAATTTTCATATCTATACCAAACTGTGTAATATCAATTAATTCTTCTTCATCATATGACAACTCAATTGCAGTAAGTATTTTTATATCACTCATTGAAGAATGTGCAGATGTAGGGAGTGTAATTTCTATAACACTATGTTTGGCAAGATAGTTCATCATCTTATTTTTCCTCATGTAAATTTTATTCTATATAATCTGTAAATATTATAGCAATAATTTTGGCTATATTATGTTTATAAGATTTTTAAGAAAAAAAATCAAAACAAAATATATCTTGGGTTCTGGTTATAATTGTGTAAATAATAAATAAAGGAAAGCAAACTATGAAAAGATATGTTACATCAAAGGATATTTTACGGATCTTTTTAGAATTACTATCACTCTCTAACAATATTGACGAGTGGAGTGTAGAGGAGTTTAAGGATAATGAACCACGACTACTACGTTATCAACAGCTTATAGCTCTTTTTAAAGCCTTCAAATTACCTACAGATGTAAAATCCTTTGTAAATGGATCTTTCATAGATGGTACCAATGAGAAGTATGTAAAGACTAGAGCATATATGATGCAAAATAATCATACAAAATATACTGTAGGCAATATTATAGGTGATGATATAGATATGGCATTCGCATATATGCTAGAGTATAGAATGAAACTAAATACAGTACTCTCACATAATCAGCAAATTCTCCTTGCATCTCATTCTATGAGATATGCATTTTTTCAAATCAATATGCTAGATAGAAAAATCAAAGAAAATATTGAAAAATATGATGCTTTTTTAGCTAGAGTTATCTCCCCTGAAAATGAGAATATAAGTATTGAAGAGATGGTGCAATCTTTTGCATACATAGATGTGGATATGAGTGAGATTGACTTTAAATATATGTAAAGAAGGACAAAGGGGACAGCTCAAAAATTCTGTGTTAACTTTATAAAATTACATATAAAGTGTTTTGTGATAAAAAGAGCAGAAAGTTGGCTTTGATATTAAAATTGGTGGCCTAGAGTATTTATTATTTTACTCGACTTGAAACAAATTTTTGAACGGTCCCTCCTAACTCTGTTTTAATCATCCAATTTATTTTGATTACTTTATTTCTTGCATTGCAATTTCTTTTAAGATTATATGAACTTCTTCTTGGGTGTATAAAAAACTATCTAAATCATAATGTGGTACACTATCTAAGTATTCCATAGGAGACAAATAACCTAACTTTTCAATTGGTTTTAATAACTCCTGAAATATTTTATTTACCCTTTCTTGGACTACTTCTTTTGTTACTGAACTGGTTCTTCCATGCTTTGGCATAGTAGCTAACTGAGTTCGTATATATTGCAACGACCTATTAGCATGTTTTATTTTGGATTCCGCCACTATCTCTTTATTGGTCTCTTTTACAGAGCTAACAATATCTTTAATATATTCAAACATACAAGGATCCTTTTCTTTTAGTTAAGTCCAAAACGTTTTTTTCGCTCTTCTCTTAATCTATCTGAATTATCAGCACTAATAAATGTTGTGTGATTACTAGGGTTTTTAGTTAAAGTAACTGTTACATTATCTCCATTGACTAACATATCTACAGATACAGACTCGCCACCATCATCCCAAACAGAAACTTCTACACCTCGTTTTTTTGCAAATCTTTTAGTATGTATCCACGATATGTCTGTTGATAATATTTCCCCTTCATTCTGATATGCTTTACCAATAATAGATTTAATTTCTTTACTATTGTCACCTGTAAACAAATCCCATAAAAACACTATTACTATAATAGCTATTATCCATTCCATTCCATCTCCTTATTGTAATACTAATATTCAAGTAAATCTTTCATCACTTGAACTACTCTATTATACATATAATCAATATCTTATTAAAAAAGAACACCTATTCAACCAACAAATGCAATTTCCACCTTTTATTAAACAGCCATTACTTTTCACAATAGATTGAACGGTCTCATTATTAAGCACTGTTGTTTTTTTAGATTTTCAAATAAAACCTTAAAACAAAGGTAGTACCTTTAATCTCTTCACTTATAGGTATATTAGTATCACCCAAGAAATCTATTTTATGAGTGTCACTATAGTTATGCTCAATTCTAAAATCACATGTAGAAACCATATTGGCTAAAATACTTCTTCCATAAAATTCATTTTCGAACATTTCATTCTCCTGACCGTATAACCCACCTAGAGAACAGAGTCTTAGCTCTAAATAATTCTCTGTTTTGATGACTTTTAATTCAGACTTTACATGTGAAAATATTGATGCAATAGTCTCAAATATCTTTTTTAATTGTTGTGTATCAACATAAAATTCTATTTCTTTAAGAATGTTTTCTTCTGCCCATGTACAACTAGGACGATTTTTTTCATCTTCATAATTGTTAAAATAATTAAAAAATAGATTATACAAAGTTTCTCCATTAGGAGAAACTTTAATCTCATTTTTAAAAGCAGTTATAACATCTTGAAATCTCTCTATTCTCTGTTCACTATTATCTTGTATTACTATAAACTCAAAAGGAGACTTTGAAGGATTGTTTTTTACCCACTTTGCAAGTTCTAGAGAGGACCAACCTATCTTTTTATATTGAGAACCCCAGCCAAATTTTGTAACTTTTTTTTGAAATAAAAATTGATATATTTTACTTAGTAAATTCTTATGCACTATATACTCATACTCTCTATACAGTCTATCCCATTCTATTTTTAAATCTTTCATAAAACTATCATATTGCTCATTGTTAATAGTTAGTATAATTGTTGATTTTAGAAGTCTGTTTGTATCAAAGTTATTTAAAAGTTCAAGCATCTTTTTAGGATTGTGTTTTTCTAAATCTTTTATTTCATAAAGGGTAAACTCTTGTTTAAATTTAGATACTTCATCGCTAAAGCAGGCATCAAATCTATTTTTTAGTGTTATATAGGTTGAGTTTTCACTTCCTTTTATCATTTTAAGATACTCAAGTTTTCCGCTAATAACATGCAAAATATCTTTTGAAGATTTACCCTGATGTTGTATATATATGAGTTTTGCTTTTTGTACTCCATATTTCTCAAGTATATGTATAAGCATTCGTAACTTTTTAATATAGCCTCTAGGTACATTAACATTCTCATTTACGACAAGTCCTGTTACAACTTGTCGTGTTCCTTTTTTCTGTAACCTTGTTTTTGATGTGTTGATAGTAAAGTGTTCATCAGGAATGATCTTTTTTAATTCTTCTAAAAATGGACTATTTTTTTGGTAAACATTGTGATTTGAAGAAAATGTAATATCATCTGCATATCGTGTGTATGTTAGGTTAAATCTTTTTGCTACACCAATGAGCCTCTTATCTAAGCGTTCACAAATGATATTTGATATAACAGGGGAGGTAGAGGCTCCTTGAGGTAAAAAGTTTTTTACTTTCTCTACTCTTTTTGTTCCACCTTGGTCGTACTGGTAACACGTAAGAGCAGAGATAAGATTTGCTACCTCTTTGGGCATACGAAAAGGTGGTGTTTGAAGTCGCTTCCATACTCGTGCTTGATGAATACTAGGAAAAAAGTTTTCTAAATCAATATTGTAAACATAATTTTTACCAGTATGTTTTTTAGCATTTGTTACAACTGAGCGAGTATGTATAAAACCATGTGCAGAGATATGAGGGTTATAAAGACTCTGTAGAATGATGTTAAGGGTATGCTGAATACCTTTGAGACCTTTATTTGGTGCAATAATCTCTCGCTTACCTCCAGACTTTTTTGGAATTCTAAACATTTTGTATTTTACTTGGTTTTGAAATGCATGGTAATGGAGATAGGAGAGTTTAAAAGGTGTAACTTTAGTGTACTGCTGATCATTGATTACATTTATAAGACGAAGCAAGTCCTCAGTAGTTTTGACATTTTTGAAGAAATAGTTCCTGATCTTTGCTTTTGTTTCAAGTGTTATAAAACTTTTTCTTCTTTTTTTCATTATTTGACTTTTAACCTTTGAGTACATCCATTTAGTATTCTTTGTGTAAAGAAAATCTTCTCCGTAAGTGGTTTATCACTTACAAAAGATAAAATAAAAACATTGTTTCATACAAAGCGCATGAAGCTTATGCCGACTACAGCATATCATTAAATATAAATGGATGTACTCAAAAGTTATTTTGTTAATTTTGGTAAGTGAATATTAGCATAACTATCATTATTTTAAGTAATGCTCAAATATTTTGCTCTTCTGTTGAGAAATTATATGCGTAAATCATTATCTGAAATTTTAAAATATTTGTTATAAATTTAAAATAAAGCTTTATTTAATATTAGATGCATTAATATGTAAAACAATAAATAAAATATTTTTAAATAAGGAATTTAAATATGTCTCAACAAGAAGGTCAAAAACTTAGTGAAGAAATTCACAAATTAATGGAGGTTGTATCAAATGGTAAAGTGTTTGAAATACTTGGGTATGACAACATAAGTAAAATTTTAAAGTTAGATGAAGAGGGAGGAATAAAATTTATTATGAATGAAATGTTACATGCATTTAATAATGCTGGTTATGACACAAATAAAATTATTCTAGAAAATAAAGAAGTAAGATCTTTGTTAGTTAATGGTGCCAAGCATATTTACAAATATGTAATTCCTTTTAAAGAATTTTAAGAATAATTATACCGGTTATAAAATATTTGTATTCAATTTATCTATTGAAGGATTAGAATCATGTATAAAAACTAAATATATATTAGAAAATTGTTGGAATGTCCCCAATAAAATAGACATATCCCCCTCCCTAATATCCAAACTCCAAGCATAGAAAAATCAGCAGAGGTGACATGTTTTCTTGCTAATCTTTATTATAATTTCTACTTCTAGAATGTTAAATCATGAACAGATAAAGATGAGTAAGGACTATTGTATAGACTAACTAATGTAAATTTAAAACCATTGCTCACAAATTCAGTTCTATAAAAATCATTTTCATAAATTTCTTTATATTCTGGCATATCACTAAGAAAATGGCTTGCAGAATTATAATCTACATCTAAATCTACGATAGGTTTATGTTCCCCATTATCTAATCTTGAAAGTATAGTATGTATCGCTTCATTAACTTTCAAAGATACTCTTCTTTTTCCTTCTCTAACCATTAAAATTATGAATATTAATATTATTCCTATTAGTATAACTACTATCATATCTGTCCTTGTATTAATTAAAGATTATCTTTCTTTATTAAAGCAATAAAACCTACTGAAGATTGGTTGGTTTTTGTGTCATTCCTCACATGAGTGTAATAATAAAACCTTACAAATTATGTTTATTTATAAAATCTTCCTTGCTAAGCCATATCCCAATAACAGTTCTATAAAAGTTGCTATTGCCCAAGGTCCCATTGCAAATGCCCCAAGATAGATATTACAATAATAGCACCCATAGCAGTGTTATCATCTTTAATTACGACACCAACAATAAAACCTGCTCAAATAGTCCCATTTTTAATCCTTATATTATAAAATTTGAATAAAGAGAAATGTTCTTTGAAGAATGCTTGACTCTAGCCGATAAGTTGCCGCTCGGTAACTAATTGGCTATGAGGTTTTGTTATATATTTTACTGTAATTGCAATCCAATTCTATCATTATCAATGTAAGTTTCATTACTTGAATCAAATAAAAATGGTTCTGTTCTGTCTGTTAGACCATTTTTCGCATATGCATCTACTTCTTTAGGTAAAATTAACTTAAGTGATTTAGAATTTAGTAATTTCTTCATTGAATATTCTAGAAAATTATTATTTAGTATATCAAAAAATTTAGAAGATAAAAGATCTATTTCATAGAATTTCTCTTTTTTATATATAATTTCTTTATAGTTTCCAAATTCAAGAAAATCCATAAATCCAGCATAGTATTTTTTTGTTGTTTTTGCTAATAATTCATTATCAAATGGAATTTGACTATTTAATGGATCGTGATATTTACATTTGACACTATCATATAGATTATATGACACACTCGCAACTGTATAGTTAACGGGTATTCCACCTGTTTGAGATTGTATTTTATATTTTAACATTTCTGAATGACTTACATTTTTTTTAGAAAATCCTTTTGCTTCAATGGCAAAAATAGAATTATTAGTGAAAGCAAGTAAATCTGGTCTTCTAACACTAATAGGTATTGAAACCAGTTTCATAGCAGATTCATAATTAACTGTATGTAAGGAATTATCTATTTTTTTTGCTAAAAAATCAGCAATTGCTTTTCCTGCAATATTGGAAAATTGTCCTTTTTCTGTTGGATCATATATCTTATTTGGTGGTAACGAAAATTTATCTCTTTGTAACGAGTTTGTTTGAAGAAAATAACTAAACTGAAAAAACATTCCAATTGTTTTTAAGATTTTATGAGAACTAGGTGCATATCTTTGACCAGCAATTGCCATATGCTTTACTAATCCAAGTTTTGAAATATTATAATTCCTATGTGATAAAACTCCATGTATATCCTGATACTCAACTTCTATATTCAATATAAATTCCTTTTGGTGTATAGCGACTGAGTACAAAAATATGTTACCTATATTTGTAGTCTTTTGTGTTCTACAATGGTAGCTAAACTTTTGAACTTATCAAAGTTTTTTTCAGGCTGGGTAATATATTTTTGTTGCTATGTCTTGTTGTGATGTCTTCACATTAGCTACGGGAGTCTGTTAAACTGCTAGGCTTTTTAGCTTTGCTACTTTTTAAGTAGTATTTACTTCTTTTAAACACTTAGCATTTATAGGGCTAGTCTTATAAATTTTTACTTGCATTTCACTTTCTAAACTTTCTCTTCCAAGGTTTTGTTATGTCTTTTTTGAAATCTAATTAGTTGTGTTTTTCTCTTGATTTTGCATACTCTAAGAAATCTTGTAATGTATAAATTTTCGCTTTTCCACCTAATGGTTCTTTTATTTTCCAGCAGTCATTGTATTTTTCAGGTTGATAACCCTTGGATTTTAATAGTTTTATAGCTTCTTCTTCATCTCTTTGTGATTTTGTTTTTTCTTTTATTACAGTTCTCGTTTTAGTGTTTACAATAGTATTTTCTAGAGTGTTTTTAAAGCCATTTTTAATAAATTCAAATAACTGTTTACGAGAAAATTCATCATAAGCAATATCAATAGCAGTAAACTCATCTTTGATCGATTGAACTCTAAATTGCATATAAAGAGGTTCTATTTTATTATCATCTCCACTTGCATTTGCATATGCTTTTGCCCATAATCCCTTAACTTTAACATTGTTTTCTAATTCATTCATTACATATTCATAAAGAACTTCATCATTAGCTCTGTTTGTTATAGCTATTTTTTTTAAATAATTAAACATATTTTCTTCCTCCTAATATATTTTGTATGACATAACGGTTGACTTGAGAAATAGTTTTCCCGCTAGGGTAAACTATTTCTCTCCAAGGATTTGTTATATATGTTATGCTTGAATAATTTCATGTAAAATCAAATACTCCAATCCTTTTTCTGTAACTTTATAACGGTCAATAGAATCTTTAATAATAAATCCATCACTCATTGCTTGTAGTAAATATTTACTAAAAGTTAATCTATGCATTTTACTATAAGGTAAAATATTTCTAAGATAGATAAGTTCATCTGTACTATTATCAAAAGCTTTAGCGATTATTTTCATAGCTTCTTTGAGGCCATCCGAGGTTCTATCTGGTTTTGATTGATTCATTGGAATAAATGGATTAGTACCTATTTTTGGTTTCTCGAAAAGAGGTGCATTCAATAAAGTTCTTAATAACTCATCAAGATTATATTCTTCATCTTTATCATTTGAAAAATCAATATAAATTTTTGTACCTAGAAAGGTAGGAACTTCTACTTTTGAAGTTTGTCTTATAATGGGGATGACTTTACTATTATCTATTTTTTGTAATAGTGATGATGTCATAATCATTTTTTCATAGCCGACTCCACCTTGACCAGCATTAGCTTTTTCAACATATTGTTCAGTACAAATCATGATAACGAAATCAGATTTGCCAAGTTCTGTTTCCATAAAATGAGGAAGATCATTACCAGGTTTGAGATCCCATTGATCTAAAACTGCATCAATACCACGATTTCTTAGTGTTGTTGCAAAATTTAATACCCATTCTTTGTGTGATGCTGAGTCGTGTGAATAAGAAATAAAAACTCTAGGCGGATTCATTATGTTTGTCCTTAATTTAATATATAACTATTCATTCAACGAATGTTTTGTGTATTTAAGACTGTGTATGCTAAATAACTATCATTCAAATATCCTTAGTAATTGTACCTAAAAAATAGGCTTTAAATCGATTGTCAAATTTGTAAAATAAAAAATCATCTCTCTAAAGTTAAGAAAAAAGTGTGTACTCAATGCTTTTTTAGTCATTATTTGAACATAATATGTGTTATTTACTATATACAGTATTAAATATTAAGGCCATTGTAATTAATAAATATTTCAAGATAACAATTGGCACATATCAATGTCTAGTACAAAAGCAATTTTACAAAGATGCTCAATATTGAAATGTTGTCCTCTATAACATATTTCTGCTCTAGAAATTATGGTTACAGATTTATGCCCTATTAATTGAGAAAGCTGTAGTTGTGTCAAACCTTTTTCTTCTCTAGCTTTTTTCACATTTTTTCCAATTTGAATGTGAAGTTGTTCAATATAATCATCTGAAAGTTGTTCTATATCTTGCATTTTCTACCTTGCTATAAGAAGTTAGCAAAGAGTAATTAAATATATGATATTATTCAACTTGCTATAACACATTAGAGGATTTAAAATGCACAAATACCTAAAACATAGATATAAATTAGCTCATTTACCAAATCATATACAAGATGAGATAACAGAGAGGTATTACAATGGTGAGAATGTGCAACAAATAATCAGTCAATACAAATTAGACATAAAAGAAAATTCTTTTTTTTTATTATTGCCATTAAAAACAAAAAATGATTTAACTTGTAAGTATTGCGGCACAGATTTATATAAAATACCGCCTTCAAAGACAAGACTAGATAAAAAAGAGTATATCTGCAAGGGTTGTTACCATATTGATGGAGGGTATAATTGTGAGTGTAGAAATTGTATTCTTGAAAAGCAAGATAAAGCTCATCGAGAACAAATGATAAAAAAATTCAAAAAATTCAAAAAAAATTCAACAGACATAAATTTTTTAGATAACTTAAAAACTATCAATATTCAAGAAATTTCAAAAGTTGATGAGATATTGTTAGGAGCTTTACTTCGAGAATATATGCCTACAAAAGACTGTATAATTACAATAAATAAGTCTTCTAAAAGTAATTTGGCACCAACGATAACTTTTAAAAATATCATTATGAACAAACTTTTAGATAAAAATATCTTATTTAAAATAAGCTCAACAGATAAATACATTAAATTTGCCATTAATGTAAATGGACTATGTCAAGACAAAGAAAAAGTGTTTAGTCTCATCTATCCTAAAAAAACAGATGAAACAGTTCAAGAACTTAGAGAATTGATTCAAGATTTACAAATATATGAAACGGTAGAATATTTTTTACTTACAGTTCAGCATCGTTTTTTAATGGTAGATATTCCTGAAAAATCAATCATTGATAAATTTTATATAATTTTTTCAATCATATTACATGATGGATATTCCACTGCTCAACTATTTAATTTTGTATACACAAGCATTAAAAATTATGCTGCAAATCACAATTGTGCGTCCATTTATGTTGACGATATGTTGACAAAAATACATCAAAATATTTTAAGATATTATCAAAAAGCAAAGGGAGAGGGTTGGGAAATAAAAAAATACAATAGAACCTATAAAATGCAATACAGTGAACTTTATAAAATTCTTTCTGAAAAATTAGGACTGGAGAAGGATTTATTTTATTTTCACTCCATTTGTAGGTAGGAGTTGTAGATTGGTTTTTCCATTCCATTCATTGATGCTTAAGCGATAATCAAATGTGACTTTACTGTTTTTAGGGTACATTTCCGCATGACAGTTAAATGCCATTATGGATATCTCTGTCCCCTTCCAGTTAAGTATTAGTCTAGTATGATTTCTTTCTTTTCCAACAGGTTTACTTTGTAAAACAGTTGCTTCCATACACTGAAAAACAGGAGCCTCATTTGATTCGCCAAATGGAGCGAATTGTTCTAGCTGATAATAGAGGTCTAGGTTAATATCTGTTGGATGTAATTCCCCGATAGCTGTATTAAGCAGTTTAAATGATTCTCTTGGTAATTTTGCAGAAGAATTACGAATTTCTTGAGTAAATATATCTAGGTTTTCCTTTTTTAAGCTTAAGCCACAGGCTCCTGCATGACCACCAAACTTTTCAAGATAATGACTATTTTCATTTACAAGTTTAAAAATGTCTACTGTGCCAACAGTGCGTCCAGAGCCTTTAAGTAGACCATCTGTACCATTGGTCAAGATGATAGTGGGATAGCCAATAGTTTCAGCAATTTTGGCAGCGATTATTCCTATGATTCCTTCATGTAAATTAGCAGAGTATACTACGATAAAATCTGTTTGACCATTAGCAAGTTTTAATATATCTTCTAGTGCATCATTTTGTATCGTTTTGCGATATTGATTTATGTCAGTTAATTCATAAACACATTGTTTTGCTTCTATATCATTTGCCAATAGGGCTTTTACTGCAATAGATGCATTTTTTAAGCGACCTGCTGCATTTATGCGTGGACCAATTTGGAAACCAAGATCCTCATAAGTAAAATATTCTCGATTCATACTGAGTGCAAGTTCTTTAAAGAATGGTCGTTTAAATGTATTGATTTTTTTTAGGCCGTACTGTACAACATGGCGGTTAATACCGGTAAGTGGCATTACATCAGTGATTGTAGATAATGCTACCAAATCAAGATATTTTCGCATGTCTATATTTAGCCCAAGTTCATGCTTTATAGCACTGCATAATAGCCAAGCAACAAAGCAACCTGAAATTTCTTTAAATGGGTAAGTGCAGTCAGATTGTTGTGGATCTATCACAGCATAACAGTCTGGTATTTTTTCCCCTGGAGTATGGTGGTCGGTAATAATAAGGTCGATATCTCGTTCTCTGCATACTTTGGCGGCTTCATGTGCAACAATTCCATTATCAACAGTAAATATTACATCCGCATGTTCAATACGTCTCAGAATCGTTGGAGAGACACCATATCCATCTGTAAATCTATCAGGTATTAGCCATTTTATAGGGTAGTTGATATCATCAAAAAATGATACACAAACAGCACCAGCACACGAGCCATCTGCATCATAATCTGCAATACAATAAATATCTTCTTTATTCCGTACTGCATCAGCTAAGCGCTTGGCTCCAAGAATCATATCTTTCATGAGAGAAAAATGTGGAATATCTACAAGACTATTGTATCCAGCATTTAGATTTCTTAAAGTAAGTAGAGAGATGACTTCATTTGAATTAAGTGGCATTA
>Ga0256828_1002056_pt1 | contig 12241 bp, 12 predicted proteins | sample CV88metaG_FD_185993 | JGI IMG/M metagenome (GOLD analysis project Ga0256828, IMG submission 185993) | Hydrothermal vent microbial communities from East Pacific Rise, Pacific Ocean - CV88 | ecosystem: Environmental > Aquatic > Marine > Hydrothermal vents | place: Pacific Ocean: East Pacific Rise... | reverse complement strand
TTTATCGGTTCAAGATTTTTTTCTTGTGCAAATAACATATAATATTCCAATAATTCATTTTGAATATATAATTTTGATATATCCAAAATATGATATTTAAAATTTGTTCTTGCTCCTTTATTTATATATCCACGAAGCTTTTTCTTAAATGTACTTTTTATTTTATCTTGTGTTTTATCTAAGTTTATAGATGTAGTATATACAGTATTCAACTCAACTATATTTTGATTTCTTGGTAAGGAAAAAGCATGATAAAAAAGGTTGTTTCCTTTTAATTCTAAAGGTTGATTATTATAAAACCATATGTCCTGTCGTGATAATAATGGGATTTTTCGAGTTATTATTGTAAACATTTATTTTTCTCCTATTAGTGATATATTATAAATTTCAGATAAAGGAAAAGATAAGCATTTAGTTAAGTAGACTTTTTGTACTAAAAAAAACACCATATATTTACCTACATATTGCCATTTCCATGGTTCTGGGGAAATAATTAAAATATTTCTCATAATTTTCCTATCTCTTCTAAAACTTGTTCTACAGATATATTATGTAAACACTTCACTTGATAAGGACAAGAGATAAAATAGTTGTTGATATAAACTTTACCTACTCCAAAATGACAAGGTTGACAATCATAATTTGTATAAAGCTCTTTAATTTTAGGATTATATGATTTGCTTTTAGCAACGGAGGTTGCTCCAAAAATGGCAATTCCTTTGGCTCCTGAAGCTGATGCTAAATGCATTAGACCACCATCATTTCCAATAAATGCTTTAGCATTTTTAAAAATATAAACCAACTCTTCCCAAGAGAATATATTAAAATAACTATTTTTTAAATTTGCTATATCCTTATTATGGGCATAAGGTTGTAATAGATGAAGTTTCTTGCATAGATTCCAAAAAGATTTTCTATTGGTTAATTGGTATGGAGTTACTTTAGAGATAAAATTCTTATATATATAGGCATAATCATTAACCAAATCATCATTACCTCCAACAACAATTATATTTTCTTCTCCTAGTTTTTTTATTAGTTCCATATAGTATGGCCATCTTCGTACAGCAGCAAAAGAGGAGCATCCAGAGTAAATAACAACTTTATTTTGGATATTTAAGTTTTTAATACGTTGAGTTTCCTTCCCTATTAATTTAGATAATATTGGAGAATCATAATTAGAAGGATATAGTGCTTTAACAACAGAAAGATACTGTTCTGTTTCACTTTGATATTTAGTACTTAAATGGTCAGGATTAATATATATATAGTTGTCATATTTAATATTGACTTTTTTATTAACAATAAAAGTATGTACTAAATTAGTCACTTCAATATTATCAATTGAAGAGAGTACAACATCTTTTCCATAACAATTTTGTAAATAATTTAAAAAAGATTTGTTAACATTTTCAATATATATTGAAGCTTTTATATTATTTGCTAAACAATATTCTATTGCATATAACATTTCTAATGTATTTCCGATAGCTTTATCCGATAAATATAAAATATCGTATTTTTTTATCATTAATCATCCTTTATATCTATATCTCTTATTTTTTCTAAATATCTATTTAGCTCCTCTTGTTCTCCATGTTGAAAATAAAAATACTTATCATCAAAATTTAATGGTCTTGTTCTTCCATATCCAAAAGGTAAATCATCAAAACCTTTAAAATGTCTAAATAGCCTCCAAACAATTTTATTTTTTAAACTGTTTTTATGAATATCTTTAAATAATGATTCTGGTAAAAATCTTAAAAACTTTGAAGTAGCAATTGCAAATTTTGTTTCTGGACTAATTTCATTATCTCTTGCTTTTATAGAGGTGAAATTTTTGATAAATTCAGGTATATGAGAAGTTTTAATAATCATCAGCGACTGCTGAGTAGGCTGAGGTGTTCCCCACCCATTCCCAAACATATAAGGCTTTTTCATTTTTGAAATTGCTTCTTCAATTATTCCTGTTCCATATATTAAAGCATCTTGTTCTATATATACCCAATAATCAACTTCATTTACCATAGCCATACTCATACCTAGAAGGTGTGCTCTTGAAACTCCACATAGTTTACCTATGTGATTAGTTGAATGACCTGCATTCTCCAATAAAGATATAATCACTTCATTATTTTCATCTATTATAGGCTTCACAGGGGAATTGGAGTCGATAATATAAATTTTTTTGGGATTAGAAAATTTCAATACTGTTTCTATCCAAAGTTTGTGAAATTTATCTGAACGAATAAGAGAATTTCCTCTTATAATTTCTCTATTATCCAGTTCTTCTTTTGTTGACCACCAACCTGAAGTTATGATGTAGTTATATTGTTTATTTCTCATATTGATATAACCTTTATGTCTTTATCTTTTTCATATTCATTATATAATTTTTCTATAGCTTGTAATCTTGAGTTAATATGTTCATTAGGGATTTTAAAAGCTAACACTTGTGTATAATGGTAAATTTTTGGTAAAGTATATAATGTTGTAGAGAGGAATGAAGATATTTCCTCTGGCAAGATTTGGCTTTTAATAGGCTCTATTTCTGCCATAGTATCATTTTTTTTTATTTTAAAACCTATTTTTTGTAAATACAAAATTTTCTTTTTACTATCTGAAGGGTGAGGTATATAAAATAAAATTTTATTTTGATAATTTTTTTTTATTTTATTTAATAGTTTTATTTCAATATTAAAATTAATAATATTATTCTCTGATAGAGGTGAACCATAAAAATAAATCATATCTTTTTTTATATTTAAATTGCTTATTTGTTTTTTTGTATAATTATATTTATTACAATAATACTCTTGTTCTGAATTTATTTTTAATTGAAAACATGAGAAAAGATTATAAATAATTTTATTTTTTCCCCTTAAATTAAAAATATATCGTTTAATAAAAATTTTAAATATATTTTTTATCTTTTGAATTGTTTTTTTCTCTTTTTTAATATATAAAAAATCATTTTTTTGTAAATAATTTTTTTTGATAAAAAAATTATTTTGAAAATTAATTGTGGCAACTCCTTCATCTAAAAGAAAGATTTTGTTATTATTTAAATTTTCACAAAACCATTGAAAAGTCCTAGTTTTTGGAAACCCAATAAAAATATTGTTTATCTTAGTTTTTGAAATTTTCAATTTAAAAAGATGATATAACATAACGTATGTTGAAAGAGGATATTTTATTTTAATTATTTTATTCCATTTTGAAAATGTTATTAATTCTGACATAACTTTATTATAATCATCTTTTAAAACATTTTTTACTATTAATAAAGAATTTTTATCTTGAAAATATTCTTTAGCTTCTATCGCACTTAATAGTTGCATAGGAGATTCAACTAAATAAATATTCATTTTTTATACCTTTCTTTTGTTAGCATTTATTTTACCTTTATCTAGTTCATAAACAACATCACAATCATCTAGTGTACTTAAACGATGTGCAATAATTAAAATAGTCAAGTCTTGACTTAAAGAGTTTATTGCTTCCATAACACTTTTTTCTGTTTCATTGTCTAAAGCACTTGTTGCTTCGTCAAATACAATTACTTTGGCTTCTTTATATAAAGCCCTAGCAATTCCAATACGCTGTCGTTGACCTCCTGATAATTGTACACCTCGTTCCCCAACTTCTGTGAGGTATTTATTAGGTAGCTGTTCTATAAATTCATCTAATGAAGCTCTTTTGATAGCTTGTTTTACTCTATCCATATCAATCTTCTCTAAAGGAACACCAAATGCAATATTTTCTGCAATGGTTGTATCTGATAAAAATATACTTTGAGGAACATGGGCTATATATCTTTGCCAATTTTGAAGATTATTTTTATCTATTTTTTTATCATCAACTAAGAGTTTTCCCTTTGTAGGTTCTAAAAGCCCCATGATAATGTCTAATAGGGTACTTTTACCACTACCTGTTGTACCAATGAATCCGACTTTTGTACCTTTATGAATTTCTAAATTTAACTCTTTAAGAACAAACTTTTCTGTATCTTTATATTTAAAAGAGATATCTTTTAGCGTTATAAAGCTATTAAATCCCAAAGTATTTTCTTCTTTAGATGTTGTTAATAATGAAGGTAAAGGTTTTTTTAACTGTTTTACTACATCTTCTATCATAGGGCTTGAACTATTAATTAAAGACCAAGAAAAGTATATTTGTTGTAACGCAGGAAGTAACTTTTGTGCACCCACTGCCAATACCCCGAGTATAGGTAAAACAGCTTCTTTATCTTTCCCATGTGTTGCTAAGAAATATGCTAATATTGCAATTAGTACCATACCTAACATCTCTAAAAATGATTTTGGTAAACTTCCTAAAAGTCCATTTCTCATTCCAGCATATTGAATATTTGAAGCCACTTTAGAGTAAATATTAATAAAAATATTTTGACTATTATCTAAAATAATATCTCGAATTCCACCTAATCCCTCTTGCATACATTTTATTGCTAAAGGCTGATTTTCAGCAATAATCTGACCATTTTTCTGAATGTACTTTTTTGCGATATATCCAATTAATAAGTATCCTCCCCCTAGGATTAGAAATGTTACGATAGCAACCAATGCATTAATAGCTAATAAGGTAATAATAATTGCCATACTAGTTAAAAAAGCACTCATTAGCATCAATATATGCATAATTCCTGCATGTATTGCCATACCTACTTTCTCTGTGACAATACTAATTAGTTGACTACTGTTATGTGATATATGAAACTCATAAGGTTGATATAAAGTACGTTTATAAACTTCTCTACGTAAGTCTACACCCATACCTGCACTAAGGTGACCATTAACCCATAGTAATAAAATACGGATTAACATTGAAAATATGACGGCGACAATAAATCCAATTGTTACAGGAAGAAGTAACTCTTCTTTTTTATGAATATTTAAAAAGCTTAATATTGGCTGTACCCATTCTGACTTCATAATTGTTTCAGGATTTGTTAAAACACTTAAGAAAGGAATTATGGAACCAATACTAACTATTTCTGCAAAAACAGATAGAAGCATTAATAAAGCTAATAATATAAATTGACCTTTACGATTTTTACTTAGATATTTCCATAGGAAAATAATATTTTTTAATGTATTAGTTTTTTTCATTAAATCGTTCTCCAAATGTATAATCTCTCTTTGCCTCTTTACCCAAAAAATCTTTCAAATACTTAGGATGTAACCCATATCCAGGTCGTACACTTCGTACATTCTCTTCTGTAAAAAGCTCTCCCTTTTTAATATCTTTAGTCACATAAAGACTTCGAGAAAAACGTCTACTTTGTTTTTTCTTTTCTGTCATAGAGTAGTCTATGGTTCCAAGTAATTTTTCAGTATCTCTAATAGCCTTAATCATATCAGTAAACTCATCTCTATCCATAGAAAAGTCAGCATCAGCACTACCAATAGACTTGTCTAAAATAAAATGTTTTTCAATAACCTTAGCACCTAAAGTTACAGCCACTATAGGAGCAGTTGAGCCAATAGTATGGTCACTAAAACCACTTATTACACCAAAGGTCTCTGCTAAATTTGGAATCATCTTTAGATTGGCATCTTCTAACGGTGCTGGATAAGCAGAGGTACACTTAAGCAGTACAATATCATGGTTACCTTCACCTCTACAAATATCCACAGCATCTTGAATCTCATCAATGGTAGCAATACCTGTTGAAATAATCATAGGTCTACCTTTAGATGCAGTATAACGAATAAGTTCATAATCGGTTATCTCAAAAGAGGCTATCTTATAAGCACTTGGATTAAACTGTTCTAAAAAATCAACGGCTGTTTTATCAAATGGTGAAGAGAAGATATCTATGCCAATCTCTCTTGCATACTCAAACAGCTCTTTGTGCCACTCCCAAGGTAAAGCAGCTTCAACATAAAGGTCATACAACTTTTTATCATCCCAAAGTGTTCCACCTTTAATAATAAAATCTTCACTGTCCGAGTTTAAAGTAATGGTATCAGCCGTATAGGTTTGAAGCTTAATGGCATTGGCTCCTATCTCTTTGGCTGCTTTTATGGTCTCTTTTGCTATCTCTATTTTTCCACCATGGTTAGCTGAAAGTTCAGCAATGATGTATATACCATCTTCTCTTAGATCAAAATTACCTATTTTCATTTTTTAGCTCCATTACTATAATATTCTCTTTTTTATCTATTTTTTTTAACCCAAAGCATTCATAAAGGGCAATGGCTTTAGTATTTTCTTCATATACTTCAGAGATGAGTCTTTTTAGATTAAGTTGTTCAAATCCATACTCAATAATGGTATGCATTAAATCACTACCTACACCTTTAATATTTAGATTAGCATAAAGTCCTATATCAGCCTGTTCTTTTTTCAAATCAATAGCTGTAAAATCAATAACACCTATGGGGTCACCCTCTTTTTTTACCAAGAAATAGATTCTGTCCTTTCGTATTTTTAAACTATCTATATAAGATAGATGATTCTCTTTTTCTATCGGTTCTTGTGTAAACATCCATCGTCTTACTTCAGGATGGTTTCGCCACTCTAAAACCATAAGCTTTTCATCATTTGTAAGTTCTGTAAAGTTAATAAGTTCTATAGATTGATGCTTGATAAATTTGTTAATACTTTTAAATAAGGTCTTTTTTTCAAAGTTTTTGATTGTAGGGAATTTTTTTTTCTCTAAGAACTTGACCATCTCTGATTGATTTTCTGCTGTCTGTATCGCTATAAAAGGGAGTCCCATAAAATAGACTTCATTTAATGTTACACTAGGAGTTACAATAGCAAAGTGAGATTCTGCCATAAGTTGAGCCAATGCATTACTATTTACGTGCAATGTAATATTATTTGATTCAGCAATATATTTTTTTAACTCTTCTAAATATTGGTTTGCAGTGGTTGTCACCACATGAGTATGTAGGTTGGGGAAGTTTTTTAAAACCTCTAAAATAGAGATATTTAAATTTGCAGAGTCAGCACCACCCATAGCTAAAAAAATATTTTTAAAGGAAGTAGATAAATTCTTTTTATCTGCTTTAGCAGTATGAAATTCGGCTCTAAGTAGCGTAAATTCTGCTCCACAACGTAGTTCACAATTTTTGGGAACTAAATCACTATATCTTTTCTTATCAGCATAAATATTATGATTTAAAAGTATGTCGCAGTAATGTTTTTCATAGGTGTCATCAAGCACCATAAGCTGAACATCTGTTTTCTCTTTTAAAGTTTTTTCAAATGTATAATCTATACCATAATGGTCAACAATGACCATATCTACCGAGAGTTTTTGCACAAGTTCAATCAACTCATTAACATCATTTGAATCTAAATTCTGAACTTCATAACCACTCTCTAAAATTTTAGAGTTTAAGTTACCCTCTAAATTCTGTGTAGCAAAGATTATTTGACTCTCTGGGTATTGCTCTGCTAAAACTAAGTCACGCATGATGTGACCTGTACCAATAGTTGAAGAGGAGTCAGCTCTAAAAAGAATGGTTTTATTTTTCATCTATTACCTCCCAATATCCAGCTTTTGTACTGCCTATTCGTTTTAATCTATTTGCTTTTTTTAGTTTTGAAAGTTGCTGTTTTATAGCGTTAGCACTTACTCCTAATAGTTTAGCTAACTCTTCTCTTGTCAAAGAGTTATCTTTTTGGAGTGCTGAAATTATCTTTTCTCTTGTAGAGGGCTTTTTCATTTCTTGGGTAGTTTCTTGGGTAGTTTCTTGGGTAGTTTCTTGGGTAGTTTCTTGTGGGGCTTTTATTTTATTATAGTTTGAAAAAAAGACAACCCTTAAAAAAGTATCATTTAATATAAAATTCTCTTTTTTATAATAACTTAATATCCTATTCATACCTGAACCAAGATGTTCTACCATGTCTAAATCTTTATATATTCTCATGATTTGACGATTTATAGGGCTAGAGTAACCTTGAAAAAAATGTTCTTGATTTTTGATTACAGATAACCCCCCTGCTGAAGTTATCTCTAGTCTATCATCATATATCTCAAATACAGGAGGGGTCTCACTGGTATAATCATTATGAACAATGGCATTAATTACAGCCTCTTTAACAGCTAAAGAGTTCCATAGTCTCTGATTAATTCTCTCTTTATAGGTAATAAGTGTAGCTGTTCTATTCTCTAGTTCAAGCTTATCCAAAACACTTTTTGTTGCTTTTATAAGTGAACAGTATCCATACTCATTATTTTCAATTAAATGAACTTTATTTAATCCTCTATATTTAGCTACTTTAATAGATGTTCCATTAGAATCAGCCATAAGATAAGCCACATAGTTAAATTTTCCATCAAGTGTTAAAAGCTCTAAATTTGATAAAAATTGATTATTTAACTTTAAGCCTTTAGCTTCATAATAAATTTTTAATTGCTCAAAAGTCAAATCTTGTCTACAAGAGATAATTTTATCTAATGAGTTTCTTGTTCTTCTCCCAAATAAATCTTCTATCATCTGTACACTCATAGGCTCACTTGCACTACCTAAACGAATAAAACATCCTCGTGAAGACATTCCATACTTTTTAATATAATAAGGAGTCTCACTACCACTTGCTACAATAATTTTAATAATATCTTTATCATCTCTATTCTCAACAATTACATCAAATAGACCTAGACAAGAAGGTTCAATATTGTATTTGAGTTTGTCTTTTATTTTAAGCTGTATCTCATCGCAATTTTCCACACCAACAACTTGACCTGCTTTGTCTATGCCAATGTAGACTACGCCACCCTCTTTATAATTTAAAAAAGCCACTATCTCTTTCTCTAAAGTATCGGTCAGTTTCTCTTTGTACTCTATACGATTTGTTTCGGTCATATTAATTTACCTCACTGTTGATAACTTTATACATCACTTCAGCTCTTTGCCAATCTTCTAAAGTATCAATATCTTGCACCAAATGTCTAGGTAAAATAATAGGGATGCTATCTTCCCCAAACATAATCTCTTTAGAGTCTCTCTCTAAACGTTTCCAGTAAAACTGTCCAGCATCTTGGTAAGCCTCTTCTAGGTCTTGGCTTCTGGTCATATAGTACTCTGGAGTAAACATCTCACATCGTCCATTATTATTTAATTTAAATGTTCTTTGAATAGGAAAAGGCATAGAAGTTACAGAAAAAGCATTAACAGCTGTTGAGCTTTTTAACTTCTCTAACCCCTCTATAAGATACTCTTTTTGAAGTAGTGGGGCTGTTGCATAGATGGTACATACATAATCATACAGTTCATTATTATTTTTTAAATACTCAACTGTATGGTTAATAACATCTTGGGTTCCCGTAAAGTCATCAGAGAGTTCTTTAGGTCGTAAAAAAGGCACCTCTGCTCCATACGCTTTAGCTATGGTAGCAATCTCTTCATCATCGGTACTTACAATAACTTTCTCAAAAAGTTCAGAGGCAAGTGCCACCTCTATAGAGTAGGCGATAAGAGGTTTCCCATAGAAATCTTTAATATTTTTTCTAGGAATTCTCTTACTTCCTCCACGAGCAGGAATGATTGCTACTGCCTTAGCCATTAAGTACCTCAAATAGAGTTTTTATAGTATATTGTTGCTCTTCATTACTTAGTTTTGGAAACATTGGTAAAGAGAAGCACTCTTCATAATACTTATCCATCATAGGTGTCTCTTCATTACCATAACCTAAGCTTTTATAATAAGGTTGTTTATTAATAGGAATATAGTGTAGCTGAATACCAATACTTTTTTCTCGTAAGAGGTTAAATAAATCTTCTTTTGAAATGTTTAGTTTTGAGAAATCTACTTGTACTACATAAAGATGATAGGATGATTTACCATCATAAGTATAGAGAGGTTTAATAATGCTATTTTCAAAAGCTTTATCATAAGCTTTGACTAATTCTATACGTCGCTCTATAAAACGGTTAAGTTTTTTGAGTTGAGAGAGTCCTAAGGCACACTGCATATCTGTAATACGATAATTAAACCCAAGCTCTCGCATCTCATACTCCCAAGGTTTCATTTCAGGAGTTTTAACCATTCCATGACCTCGAAGCATTAGCATCTTTTCATAAAGCTCTTTTGAGTTGGTGGTAATGGCTCCACCTTCACCTGTGGTCATATGTTTGACAGGGTGAAAAGACAATATAGAGACATCAGAGTTGGTACAAGAGGCAGCTCTAATATTTCCCTCTTTTGCCCCAACAGCATGCGCACAATCTTCTAAAATAGTAATGCCATAGGTCTCTTTTAAGTGTTTTAACTTCTCTTGATCCAACATACGACCTGAAAAAGCCACCCCATAAAGTGCCTTAATGCTAGGGTCTTTTTTTAATGCCTCTTCACATAAATCTAAGTCTATGTTCCCATCTTTTGCGATATCTATAAAGATAGGAGTCGCACCTGCATACAAAATAGCATTGGATGTAGCTAAAAAAGAGTTAGGCGTGGTCAAGACTTTATCACCTTTTGATAACAAAACCAAAGAAGCCAAATGTAAAGCTGCTGTTCCATTGGCGACAGCAATAGTATAGTTAACATCACAGTAAGAGCTTAAAGCATCTTCAAAAGCTTTAACACTAGGTCCAGTAGTCAGGTAGTCTGAGTTTAGAACATCTACAACTGCATCAATATCATCTTGCTCTAAAAGCTGTTTACCATAAGGGATAAAATTCATTACAGGTACTCTTTTGCCATCTCTAAAAGTTCTTCATGGGTTAACCATTCTGTATTATTTCCTGAATTGTACTCAAACCCTTGTGGTACAGGTTTCCCTTTTTCACCCAATCGATTCACACTAAAATCAGACATATCAGTAAATTGAATAGTAGGTTTAATCACAAAATGGTCATCAAACTCTAACGTAAGGTGAGAGTCATCTGCTGGACACATAATCTCATGCAGTTTCTCTCCTGGGCGAATACCAATAATTTTATGAGGAAGGTTAGGAGCCATCGCTTTAGCTAACTCCGTCATAAACATTGATGGAATTTTAGGAATAAAAATCTCTCCACCATACATACGTTCAAAATCTTTAAGAACAAAGTTAACCCCATCTTCAAGCGTAATCAAGAAACGGGTCATCTTCTCATCGGTAATAGGAAGCTCTGTTGCCCCTTCATCTATGAGTTTTTTAAAGAATGGGATTACCGAACCACGGCTTCCTGTTACATTACCATATCGTACAACAGAAAAACGTGTTTGTCTACTTCCTACCATGTTGTTGGCAGCTACAAATAATTTATCAGAAGCCAATTTAGTTGCACCATAAAGGTTAATAGGATTGGCTGCTTTATCAGTAGAAAGTGCAATAACCTTGTCTACATCACAAGCCAAGGCAGCTTCTATAACATTTTGAGCTCCATCAATATTGGTCTTAATACACTCCATAGGGTTATACTCTGCTACAGGAACATGTTTTAAAGCTGCTGCATGAATAACAAAATCTACCTCATGCATTGCCTCTTTTAATCTATCTCCATCACGAACATCACCAATAAAATAACGCATACAAGGGTCATTAAACTCTTGTCCCATCTCATACTGTTTTAGCTCATCTCTACTATAGATAATAATTTTGTTTGGTTTATATTTTTCCAAAATAATTTTTGTATACTTTTTACCAAAGCTTCCTGTTCCACCTGTTATTAGTATATTTTTGTTATTAAACATCTATTTTTTCCTTCTCTATATACTCAATCTCATCATCACCCAAATACAGATTCATGGGGAAGCCCCCTCTTTTATAAAATAAAAAACTTTTCCTACTCATCTATAACCTCCCAATAACCACCTGTTCTTTTACTCCCTTTATACTCTATTCTATTTTCTTCTCTTAACTGTTTGACCCATCTCTCTAAAGTTTTTGAAGGTATTTCTAAATCTTTACTTATTTGAGAGATTCGTCTATTTGGATTCTTTTTTATATAATTAAAGAGTCTTTTTATTCCCTCATTTACTTTTTCTTTAAACAGTATAACCCTAAACCCATGAACAAACTCTTCAAATATAGGCTCTATAACACCATCTTCTCGACATTCATTTTTGATTCGTGCTATACCTGAACCATATCGTTCTATTATTCCTGTTTCTTTAAAAGCTCTAGCAATCATATCAATATCCTCTAATACCCTGAACTTATAACATTGAGCTTGCTTACGATATACCCTATCTCATCCTCAGTCAAATAAGGATTCATAGGTAGGCTCATAATCTCATTAGAAATATGTTCAGCTATCGGAAAATCTCCTTGCTT
>Ga0256828_1002055_pt1 | contig 12242 bp, 13 predicted proteins | sample CV88metaG_FD_185993 | JGI IMG/M metagenome (GOLD analysis project Ga0256828, IMG submission 185993) | Hydrothermal vent microbial communities from East Pacific Rise, Pacific Ocean - CV88 | ecosystem: Environmental > Aquatic > Marine > Hydrothermal vents | place: Pacific Ocean: East Pacific Rise... | reverse complement strand
AAAAAACTTTTACCACTACCTGGTACTCCTATTAAAAATTTCAAATTATTATTACTTTCTTGTAGTTCTTTTTTTGCAAAATTAAAAGCCATAGTTTCAAATACATTATCTTTTAATGAATCTTCAAACTCTTTTATTAATGTTTCATACATTAAAAATCCTCTAATTTTGGTAACATTATTGCTTTTTTTGCTTCTATTTTTTTATTTAAATCTATAATATGAGGAGTAATTACAAATATTAACTCTTCTCTATTTGAAATTTCTCCTTTATAAGAAAATAAGTATTTTATAATAGGAATCTCTTTTAAAATAGGTACACCATTTTGAGTAAAACTTTTTTCATTTGTAATTAATCCACCTAAAATAATAGTATCACCATCTTTTACTCTAATAATAGTATTTAATTTTTTTTCATATGTATCTGGTGGAAGATTTGTTTTTAGATTAGGATTTGATATTGAACTAATAGATGGATTTATTCCCATTAAAATTATATTTTGGTCACTAATTTCTGGAGTAATATCTAATAAAATACCAACAAATTTAGAATCTATTGTATCACTTTCTAATTTATTTCCATTTGCATCAGTTGTAATAGTTTTATAAGAATAATTTACTGTTTGTCCTACTGTAATAATTGCTTTTTGGTTGTTTAAAGTAGTGATTTTAGGATTTGATATAGAGTTTATTTGCCCATAATTTGATAAAAAGTTTAAAAATCCATTTATATTAAAAGTACCTCTTTTAAATATAGAACTACTTCCCATTATATTAGCACTACTAATAGGAGTAGATAATGCTGAAGCTGTATTACCAAATTTTATACTTAATTCACTCCAGTTAATACCTGTTTGATTTGATTTTGAAAGTTTTACAGAGTAGATTTTTACATCTATTACAACTTCTTTATGTAATCTTGTATTTAATTCATTTATATATTTTTCTATTCTTGTTAGTTGTTTTTTTGTTCCAGTAATAGTTACAATTCCTGTAGTTTTATCTATTATAGGAAGAGGGTTTTTATAGAATGTATCTGTTTGTGCTGTTAAGATTTGCTGAATGTTTTCTTTAAATTCTTTCCAAAAATCAAAATTAAAAGTTGTTTTTAAAGTATTACTTGAATCATCTTCTTTTGTTGAAGCTGAAAAATTTGTAGCACCTGTAATAGTTGAATTTATATAATCAATTTTATAATTTTTTGTTTTTATAAAAGATATTTCTAAAGTATTATTATTTAAAGTATAAAAAAATCCATTTTTATCTAATAAAAAGTGTAAAAATTCTTCTAATGTTAAATTTTTTAACTTAATATATTTTAGATCTTGTTTTAATTTTTCTTTAGCAATATCATCTTTTATTATAATATTTAAATCACATGTATCTGATAAGTCTGTAATTATGTTTTGTAAATTTATACTATTTCCATTTTGAGTTGATAAGGAAAATAGTTTGTTATTACAACTATGACCAAACAACGAAATAGATAAAAATATAAATAAAATAATTTTTTTCATTATTGTACCTTTATTAAACTTTTTTTGTTTAATTGGATTATTTTGCCATTTTTTTGTAAATATACTTTGTTATTTTTTATAATTATAATATATTCATCTAATTTATCACCATTTTTATACCAATTATTATTTATTCTTGCTTTATTTTGAAATATTACTTCTAAATTATACTCAGTTTTTTTCTCTTTTATAACAAGTGGTGTATAAGAGATATCTCTTTTTTGTTTATTTTTTGCAATAAAAGGATTATATATATTATTTATTTCTTTATATTTAAGGTCTATATTATTTAAAAGTTGAATCTCTTTTAATATTTCTTTAGTATCTATTCCAAATGCAAATATAGCTATAAAAATAATTATCTTTTTCATTTTACACCTACTATTTCTAATGTTAAAATAAATTTTTGAGAAAATATTTGTTTTTTATGTTCTTTATTTTTTAAATTAGCTTTTAATTTAACAAATTCAAAAGGTTTATTTTTTTGTTGAGCAATATTTTTTAATAATTCTAAAATAGATTTTATTTTATCATAACTTCCTTTATAAAAAACATTTAAATAATTAATATTTGTTTGGTTTATTGAAATAGAGATATCTACGTTTTTTTCTTTTGCTATGCTTTTTAAATATTTTAAACTATTTTCTGAATATTGTGTTAATATGAATGATAAAGTACTAGAAGTTGCTTTTTTTTCTTCTATTAAAGGTTTAATTAAATCTTCATCTTTTAAAGAAAGAGCTATTTTAAGATTTTTAATAACAATTAAATTGTTTAGATGATCAATAAATTGTAGATATTTAATTATATTTCTATAATCACCATCTCCTTGAATAATTATTTTTAGATGATTATCAAAAGGGGGAAGCTTAGGTGCATCCCATTTAATATCAAAAGATGTATTTAAACATAAAATATTAGATTTATTTAATAGTTTTGTTAGTATATCATAGATTTTATAATCATTTAATTTTAAAATATCTAAAGTTTGATAATTATAATTTATATATCTAAAATCTTCTTTTAAATTTTCAAGTTTTTGACGAGTAGGGGCTAAAACAGCTTTTGAATTTTTTACTTTTCTAATCTCTTGTACAATTTTTCCAAGAGATTGATATTTTTCTTTTTGAATAGAAGTTAATTTTTTTTGTTCTTTTTCTAAATTTGGATATACAAAATTATAATATATTATAAATACTACAATAGGAATAGATAAGAAAATATAAATTAATTCTTTTTTTTCTAATGAATTTAAATATTCTTCTATTCTCATTTTTCAAACCTTATTAAACTTATATAATAGTTATTATTGTTTATAGTTGATATTTTGTCTGTTTTGATGTTTGTATAGTTATGTTTTAATAAATCTTTTATAAATAAAGTAATAAACTTTCTATTACTAGGTTTTGTATAGATTCCCACTATATAACTTTGTGTATTGTCTTTTGATAAAACAAAAGCTTTTAGGTTATTTTTTTGTAATAATTTTGAAAAAAGTATAAAATCATCACTTGTTTTTGGAAGATATGTAATGATTAAAGCTTTTTCTAATATATTTTTAATTAACTTTAATTTTGTCTCTATATTAGTAATTTCGGTATTATATTTATTTAATTTTTCTAAAATTTGTTTATTTATAAATTGTAATTTTTGTAATTTTTTAGTTTTTGTTTTTATTTGAGATTCTATTTTTTTAATATTTTGAGAAATTTGTTGATTTTGATAATATCTATATCCAAAATCCCCACCAAAAATTAAAATAGTAGCTATAATAACACTAACTAATTGAAATGTTTTTGTTTTATAAAATTTTGGAGGTCTTGGAAAGATTGAAAAATTAATTTCATCTTTATAATGATTTGAATTATATAAAAGAGTTAGTTTATCAAGGAAATTTATCTCTTCTATAGGAATTAGTTCAAAATTTACACCACTTAAATCCCAAAAAGTTTTTAAAGTATCAATCCCTTTTATTGTAAATGGAGTATAAAAATATAAATTATCTATATTTTCTAAATAGAATATATTTTTACCATATGATAATCTATTGTTAATAGCTGTAAAATATTCAGAAAAGAATTTTTCTATTTCATTTGCTACTAAAAATTCATCTAATTCATATTCTTCTTTTATTAAACCTTTTGATGAAATAATTTCTGTAAATTCATCATATTCTATTTTTAAAGTTTTTAATAAAGAAGATAAAGGATTTAATATTTTTGAATATAAGTATTCACCATTTTCATATACAGCAACAAATGATTGATTATTATCTAGATAAACAAAGGCATCTCTTTTTTTCTCTTTTTTATATAGTTCATAAAACTCTTCAAATGCAAATACGGAAAAAGAGATAAAATCTATATATTTTGTTTTAGAGACTAAATCTTCAAATTTTGTATGTAGTTGCTCTTGATCTATAGCAATAGCTTCTATTAAATATGCTTCTTCTTCTTTTAGTTCTCTAGTGATAAAAAAAGTTTTAAATTGTTTATTTGGATCTATCCCAGCATTTTCAAAGAAGTATATCTCAGCTTCCATTTTTAGCTGATCTTGAGGAGTTGATTTTGGTAATTTAAATGTATAAGTTATTACATCTTTAATATTTATAGAAGAGGTAATAATATCCTCTGTTTTTATTTCTAATTTTTCAAGTATAGATATATTATTGTTATCATTTTTTAATATTATAGGATCATTTACATATATTATACTCATTTTATCTCCACAAACCCACTAATAGGGTGAATTATAATTTGTTTACTTTTTTTATTATAAGTTATATTAACATCGACATTTTTATGCAAAAGGTTATTAAAAGTTACTAAATCAATATTTTTTTTATAAGGTCTTCCTAAATAATCAAAACATACAGTTTCTATATTTGATGTTATTGAAATTCTATTTGATAAATTAAACTTTACTTTTGAATAATTTTCATCTTCTTTTAACCAATTTGAATCAAACTTTATACATACTGTTCTATTTTCTTCACTATTATTTGTATTTGCCATAAAACTTAAAGCATTAGCTTTTTTTTCTAAGATCTTATTATATATAAAATTTGTATTATTTAAAAGGGTATTATCAGGAATTGCATTTATAGCACCTACAGATATAAGTCCTATTAAAATAATTACAAATATTATTTCAATTAAAGTAAATGCTTTCATTTTTATCCTTATGGTTTTTGAATAGTTACTTTGCTAAACCTTAGTTTTTTCTCACCATTTCTTGGTGAAGAAGTTGTTTGTACTAAGGTATATAATACAATATTTCCATTTGATTTTGATGTTTCTATATCTACAGCATTATCGCAATATTTACAATTACTATTAGCTTTATCATAACAATAATATCTAAGTACTGAAATATTAGCTTCAAATCTTCCATCACTTGAAGTAAAATGGATATTTTTTAGACATTTAGAAGAACTATTTCTTTCATACCCTTCAATAGCCATTATGGCATTTTCTATACTTGAATGCATAAATAAAGTGGCTTGTTCTTTTAGATAAGTATCACTTACATGTTTTACACCTACACTACTTGCTTTTAATACAAGCATAAGTAAAAATGAAACTAATATTAAAATAAATAAAGCTGTCATGATACCAAATGCTTTTTTCAAAATGTAACCTTTTGTTTTGTTATTGTTATATTTTTATCGCTTCCTTTATACATCGATTTAGAAAATTGAACTTTTAATTCAATATGATAATCTACAGCTTTTACTTTAAAAGCAGTGATATCTTTTGCTAAGATAGAAACATTACCTTCCGTAGAAACATTAGTAGTGTTTGGATCTGCACAAAAAGTTTCTTTTTTCCATGGACGATAATTATAAAATAAAAATAAAGTATTATTTATTTCACTATTTTTTAAATTTAAAGCAGTTATACAATTAGAATTTTGGTCAATATCAACTCCTCTAGCTATACCCCATGCTGAATTTGCAAGATAATATTTTGCATAAATTCTATTTCCTTCTATTTCATTTTCCATTGTAAGGTTTGCATCATTTCCTACTTGTTTAAATCTATTTATTAAATAAGTTTTATTATGCTCATGCCCGTGCCAGCCGTAATCATCTTTATAATTATCACTTTCAACTCCTAAATCTAAATTACCAGCAAAGATAATTGCAACAGTTTGATTTAAATCTATATGAGTGTTTGAAATATTGTTTTCTGTATCATTTATATCAGTTATATTAAAGTCTTTAGCTACTAATGTAAAAGTATCTCTATTACTTGCTTCTAAATCAATAAATCCTGTATAGCCTGTTTTTATATCAAATCCAAAATGTTTTTTTGCATCATAAGCTTCACTAATCCATTCAAAAATTTTGTATTTTTCATCATCAATATCTTCTAATTTTTTAAAATCACCACTTTGAGGGTCATATCCTATAGCTGTAAGGGGTATTCTATAATATAAAATTGTACTTACTTCATCAAGTAATGTTTGTGAAAGGATAGAAAATTTTGTAATAGTATTTACTTGATAATATCTTTGATAAAGCATTTCTATTGCTTTAAAACTACCTACACTAATAAGTCCTAAAATTACTATTACAAAAATAATTTCTATTAAAGTAAATGTTTTTTTTACCATTGTTCGCTCTCTATATATCCAATTTTTCCTATGTTTGCACTCCAGTATCTTGCATGGGAAATATTTTTATCATATTTTTTATCATATAAAGTTATTTTTGTCATTTTTATATTTGATTTATCTTTATTTTGAGTATTTGAAAAAGTAAAATCTAATGAATAATTATTATAATTATAATCAGAACTATTCCATTCATCACTATATCCATTAGAAATATATAAAATATATCTAGTTTTACCTTTTTTAGTAGCATTATCCTCTATATTATTATAATCATCTACATCATCATAATCTTCTTCACTATTTTCATTTAAATCAGTACCTATATGAGATACATATAAATTATGAGGACAAATTCTACTGTAGTTATAACCACTATAAAAACCTCCTATTCTAATTGGAGGTTTTTTAGAAGAGTTACATTCTAAAATATTAGAATTACCTGTTAATAGTATATCATAGCTAGTAGTATCATTTTCATCCCATTCTCTAAAACTTGTATCCATCATTTTTGCCATCATATTAAAAATACCATCTTCTTTTAAAGTAAATTTAAAACTTTCATTTGTTGTATAAATTATTCTAGGAATAGTCGTAAAAACTAATGCTATGATAACAATTGTAAATATAAGCTCTATTAATGAGAATGAGCGTTTCATTTTTTATTCTTTACTACTCTGAGCAATTAATACATCTTCAATGATTTCATCTAAATCACCATCAAGTATTTTATCTACTTGTGAGTAAGCTTTATCACTTCTTACATCTTTTACTTGTTGGTATGGAAATAGTACATAACTTCTAATCTGATGTCCCCATCCGATTTCAGATTTTTCTTTTCCTTCTTCTGCTGCTTTTCTTTTTTCAAGTTCAAGTTCGTAAAGTTTTGATTTCAACATTTTAAATGCTGTATCTTTATTTTGGTGTTGACTTCTTCCATTTTGACATTGAACTACAATATTTGTAGGAATATGGGTAATTCTAACAGCTGATTCAGTTTTGTTGATGTGCTGACCTCCAGCTCCACTTGCACGATATGTATCAATTCTAATATCTTTATCTTCGATTACAATATCAATATCATCATCAATCTCTGGTGATACTTGAACTGAAGCAAAAGATGTATGACGTCTTCCTGCACTATCAAAAGGGGATACTCTTACAAGTCTATGAATACCATTTTCTGCCTTTAAATAACCATAAGCATTTTCCCCTTTTACAAGGAATGATACATCTTTAATTCCTGCTTCATCTCCATCTTGATAATCAAGAGTTTCAACTTTCCACCCTTTTTTTTCTGCAAATCTTAGATACATTCTATAAAGTATGCTCGCCCAATCATGAGATTCAGTCCCCCCAGCTCCTGGGTGAATAGAAACTATAGCATTATTTGCATCGTGTTCACCACTAAGCATAACTTCGATTTCAAGAGCTTTAATTTTTTCTTGTAAAGTAGGTAATTCATTAAATACTTCATTTAAAGTATCTTCATCTTCTTCTAGACTAGCTAATTCATACATATCTTTATTATCTTCTAAAGCTTGTTTTGCTTCTTTATATTTTTTTAGTTTTCTTGATAAAATATTTTTTTCTTTTTGAATTTTTGCTACATTTTTTGGATCATTCCAAAAATTTGCATCGTTTTCAAGTTCACTAATCTCTTTTAATCTTTTTTCTAGACTTTGTGGGTCTATAATTTTTGAAATATTATCTAATTTATTTTCTAAATCTTTTATAAGTTCTGAATATTCATAACTATCCATTTGTATCCTTTTTGATATAATCACATATATAATTTTAACATAAAAAGGCTTTAAATGAAAATAATCAAAAACCCTTATGAATTACAACTTGAGCTTAAAAATAAAGAGATTGGATTTGTACCAACAATGGGTGCTTTACACGAAGGGCATCTTTCACTTATTAAAAAAGCAAGAAATGAAAATAAAATTGTGGTAGTATCAATTTTTGTAAATCCTACACAATTTTTACCTGGTGAGGATTTAGATAAATATCCTAAAAAATTTGAAGCAGATGCTAAAATTTGTGAACTTGCAGGTGTTGATTATATTTTTGCTCCAAATATTGAGGATATGTATAATGATAGTGATGAGGTTTTAATAAAAGCACCAAAAATAAAAGGGTATATTCTTGAAGGACATTTCCGTCCAGGGCATTTTGATGGAGTGCTTCAAATTGTACTTAAACTTTTTAATATTGTAAAACCAACTCGTGCATATTTTGGTAAAAAAGATGCCCAACAATTAGCTCTTATTAAACAAATGGTAAAAAATCTATTTTTAGATATTGAGATAGTTGAAGGTGAAACTATTCGTGAAAAATCTGGTCTTGCTATGAGTAGTAGAAATGTTTATCTAAGTGAAAAGGAAAAACAAAAAGCATTGTCTATCTCAAAAGCACTTAAAATGGCTGCAAAAATGAGTGTAAATGAAAAAAATTGTGAAGTTATAAAAAAAGAGATGTTAAAAGTGCTTGAAGTTGATAAACTTCAATATATCGCTTTTGTAGATAGAGAATTTAATTTTATAGATGAGATAAAACCACAAAATACTATTATTTTAATAGCTGGATATGTAGGAAGTACAAGACTTATAGATAATATTTTTATTTAATTTCTTCTATTGATTTTGGTTTATCAAAATAATATCCTTGGAATTCATCTATTCCAAGGGCTCTTAATTTATTAAAAATTTCTTCATTTTCTACAAATTCGGCTGTTGTTTTTATTCCTATCATTTTTGTAATAAATAATATACTATCTATAATAATAAGGTTATCTTTTGATGTAACTATATTTTTGATTAAACTACCATCTATTTTTAGATAATCTGGTTTTAGATTTATAACTTCACTATAATTACTATATCCACTTCCAAAATCATCTATTGCAAATAAAACTTTGTATTTTCTAAATTCATTTATAAAATTTTTTATAATATCATAGTTGTGAAATGATTCACTCTCAAGTATTTCAAAAACAACAGGTTTTTTGATAGTAGTAATATAATCTCTTAGTTTTTTTACTATGGTTTCGTTTTGAATATCTTGCATATCTATATTTATAGAACATAAAATATCAGTGTTTTTTATAAATTCAAAACATTTATCTAACATAATAGAAGATAATTTTGTATAAAGTTTTAATCTTTTTGCATCTTCTAAAAAATAAGGAGGAATTATTTTATTTTCATGTTTAATTCTCATTAAAAGTTCATATTTTATAATTTCTTGTTTTTCATTTACTATAGCTTGAGCATAAGGGATAATTTGTCTATTTTCAATAGCAGTTTTTAACATTTTTTTTGTTTCAAAGAGTTGTTTTTGTTTGTCTTTATTTTTTAAATCAAAATAAGACATTAAAGATATATGATTTTCTTTTGCTTCTGCTAGGGTAATAAGTGCTTTTTTTAGAGGGTTTGGAAAATCACTACAAACTATAGTAGCATCTACATCAAATTCTTCATCATCTATTTTAATTTTTTGAGAAGTTAAAAATTCATATAAATTTTCTGCAAGTTCTTTAGTTTTTAGATAATAACTATGTTTAATTGTGATACAAAATTCATCAGCACCTAGTCTATATAATGAAATAGAATTTGTTTGTTGTTTTTTAAATTTTTTTAGTAAATTTGCGAATTCTTTTAAATAAGTATCTCCTATTTCTGCTCCAAAAAATTGATTTATTGTTTTAAAATTATCGATATCTATTAAAATAAAACAATCAAACTTTTCTTTTTCTATTGCTTCTACTAAAGATTTTCTACTTTTTAATTTTGTAAGTTCATCTAGATATAATTTATATCTTAATTTTTTTTCATTTAAAGCTATTGTTTTTTTGAATTTTGAAAACTCTTTTAATAAAATTTTTGATATAAAATATGTAAAAATAACTACAATAAAAAAAATAATAAAACTAATAAAAATAAATTTTGTAATAATAATTTTATAAAATTTATCTAAGTGGTTTTTATAATTATTAATTATATTTTGGATATCATCTAAATATAAGCCACTAGCTATTATAATGTTTAAAGGTCTGTAATATTTAAAATAAGTTATTTTTTGAGCTATTTTTGAAGAGTTTGGTTTTTTATAATAATAAGTAACAAATCCTTCACCATCTCTTCTAATAAGTGATAACATTTTTTTTCTAAATTCAAAACCTTTTATATCTTTATAAGTATCACTAACTAATTTACCTTCTATATCAGGTCTATTACTGTTAACTACCATTTTTGCAAAATTTTGACCACCTTCAAATTTATAAAGTTTATAAATAAATATATAACTATTTTTCCTAGGTGGATATATCTCTTTTATTTTTTGAATATAGTTTTTTTCATTTAATTTTAAAGAACTTATATCATGAATTACATTTTCTACGATAAGTTTTAATTTATCTTTTTGTAGAGTGATTTCTCTTTGTTTTAAAAATATAGCTCCTTCATCTTTTGAAAGATTAAAGGAATATTTTATTAAATATAATCCCCCACTCATACCTATTATCATACCTATTAATGGAATTAAAAATATGTATAATAAAAGTTTATTTTCTATTTTCAACTATATTCCTTTATAAACTGTTCCACTTTTTCATTTATTGGTAGTGAAATTATTTTTTGTTTGGAAGTTTCACCCTTTAAAATAATATCTGACTTAGCTACTTTAAATGTTTTTGATAAAAATTTAATTAACTCTTTGTTTGCAGCACCTTCTACTGCTGGTGCTTTAATATTTATTTTTATAGCATCCCCATAAATTCCCGCTATTTTATTTTTTGAAGAGTTTGGTTGAGCTTTTAATTTAAAGCTAACATATCCATTTTTTATATCAAACATCAATTTCCTTTATGATTATATCAATATTTCCTTTATTTTTAATATTTGTTTGATTTAAATTTTGATTTAAATATTTTGGTAGTTCTAAATTATCTATAATATATGGATTTTCTATAAGTTCAAATAATGGCTTTTGATTAAAAATATATTTTCCAGAAATTAATGGTTTATTAAAGTAAGCTATTTCTAAAGGGTTGTGACCACCTACATTATCTACAAAACTACCTCCTAAAATGACAATATCTGCAATATTATATAGATTTATAAGTTCCCCCATTTTATCTACTAAAATGATATCTTTTTCAAATCCATCATCAATTTTTCCATAACTGTAATTATTTTGGATTGCAAAACTTTGGATTAATTTATAAACTTCTTCAAATCTTTCTGGATGTCTTGGAACTATTATAAGTTTTGAATTTTTTGTAGTTTTAAATGCATTTAAAATTATTTCTTCTTCCCCTTTATGAGTACTTCCAGCTATAATTAATTTTTCTTTTGGTTTTTTATAATGTTTAGTAATTTCAAATTCTACAGCACTTTTGATATTTCCAGCTACAATTACATTTTTTGCACCAAGTTTTTCAAGTCTTTTTTTATCTATTTCACTTTGAGCAAAAATAGTATCAATATATTTAAAAAGATGAGAATAAAACCATCTAAATTTCATATATTTTGGATAACTTCTATCAGATATTCTTGCATTTATAAGGATTGTTTTTTTACATCTTTTATGAGCAATATAAAAAAGCATAAGCCAAAGTTCTGCTTCTACTACTACTAAACTTTTACAAGGCTTATACCAAAAAGGGATAAATATCTCAAATGGTAAAAATCTAACATCAGCATTTTTGTATTTTTTAGCTTCTTCATAACCTGTATTTGTAATTACACTTAGATTTACTTTATCAAATTTTTCTATTATAGGTTTTAGAGCTTTAGTCTCACCTAAACTACAGCTATGAAAATGGGGAAGTATTTCTTTAAAAGGGGGATTTTTAATTAAAAAAAATCTAGCTGGAATTGACAAATTATATTTTTTTTTAAATGATAAGAATATTAAAAAAGGAAGAGATATTAAATATAAAAATAGGGTGAGTATATAATAAATTATATTCACCCATTTACCTTTATTCTGTTTCTTCGTTTTCGATATATAAAACTCTTCCACAATGAGGACAAGTTACAATCTCTTCTGCTTTAATAACATCAGCATAAGTTTTTTCATTTATTTTCATAAAACAACCCAT
>Ga0256828_1002054_pt1 | contig 12250 bp, 15 predicted proteins | sample CV88metaG_FD_185993 | JGI IMG/M metagenome (GOLD analysis project Ga0256828, IMG submission 185993) | Hydrothermal vent microbial communities from East Pacific Rise, Pacific Ocean - CV88 | ecosystem: Environmental > Aquatic > Marine > Hydrothermal vents | place: Pacific Ocean: East Pacific Rise... | reverse complement strand
TGTATATCTCTCTTTTTTTTTGCCACAATATATACCTTTTATTTTTTTATAATTATATCCTTATTATATATAATAATTAAGCTTCTTTAAAGAGCTTTTATTATATAATATTTTTAGTTTAGAAAGAGATTTTTTAAAAAAACTTTCTATAACAAATTATGTATTCTATTATTTATATTTGAATACAAAAATTTACTAATAAGGAGTTCTATGAACTACTACTCAAGATTAAACAAGATTTATTCTTCTGCTGCCTTTCAAGGATTAACAGAGAAAACACAAATACTTGTTCCAAAATTTAATGGTGCTAGGAAACCAAAAAATAGGCAATCTCATTCATATGAAGTTGCTCTTTGTTCTATGGCACTTGCAGAATCAATGGCTCTTCCTGGAAAAGTTATTGATTATAAACGTTCTTTAGAGGTTGTTTCTCTTCTTCATGATTTAGGACATCCTCCTTTTGGTCATGATGGACAAAAACTTTTAAATAAGATAATGAAAGAGAAAGGACTTAAAGAAGGATTTGATGATAATTCTCAAACATTAGAAGTTATTAAAAAACATAGACTAGAATTAAGTGATTATGAATTAGCTTCTATTATAAAATATAAAAAGAAATTATATCCATATCAAAAATATTCTCGAATTATAAAAGAGGCTATTCTTAGTGATAAAGAATACTTTAAAGATGTTGTTAATTTTACAAAAGAGATTGAGCGACCTCTTGCTTGTAATATCATGGATTTGGCTGATGAAATTGCTTATGTTACTTCTGATAATGAAGATTTTTATGTTCTTCGTTATGGAGATGAAGAATTTTTTGTTAATGAACTTTCTTCTGGAGATTATATAGATGAAGATATTCATTCTTTTCTTCTTTATGTAATTGAAGCAATTAAAAAAGATGACAAAACTATGATTAAAGTAGCTTTTAATAAATTGAGATATATGTTTTGTGAGAATTATTATATTTCAGATAATTTGAAAATTAAACCAAAAAGAGAAGCTCTCATTAGACTTAAAGAAAAAATGTATGCTTTTGAGCTAAAACATTTTATTCATGGTAAAGATATTGAAGCATCAAGAGATGTTTATATGGATATCTTTAGACAGTATATCGAGTGGGTTTTTGAAGGTAATTATCCTTCAAGAACATATAAAAAAGCTATTAAAAATTCTAAAAGTGAAGTAGAAAAACTTAGAATGATTAGAGATATGATTGCTGAGACTACTGACCTTTATGTATTGGAATGGTTTAAATCTCAAGACAAAGATTAATTTCTTGATTTTTGGCTCTATAACAAAAGGTATTCTCTTAAATTAAGAGAATCAATCTAAATTTAATAAAAAAAAGGTTTACAATGAATACAAATGCAGATGGAAAAAGCGACAAATTGGTTCTGGTTATTGGAGATACAATTCGTATTAAGAAAAATAACTTTATTAAAAAGTGGTTCTCAAGAGAATTTAGAACTCCTAAATCAATCAAAGAGTTTTCAAAAGCTGGTTATCCTGCTGGTGAATACGAGATGTCTGTTAATGACTTCGTATCACTTGTTGAAAGTAATCTTACTTCTCATAGAAAATATGTCATTAAAAAGGCTAAAAAGGCTTATAATGAAGACATTGAGTCTATAGAGGTTGGAAGAACAACAAAAAGAGATAGACGAAAGATTAAATCAAAACTTGCAAAAGATTTTGACCTTTCTGAAAAACAAATAAAAAAAGACGGAAAGAATATTCTATTCGTTGTCAAAGAATCGAAGGCTTTTATTGAAGAAGAACTTCTTGAAGATGATGACTGGTAAATCCAGTTTTCGTCTTTACCAACTGCTTTTAGCTTTTGGTAATCCTACATATATCTTCACATAAAAATACACATTAATATATTTATATAAAATTATAATTTATTTTGAAAAATTAGTTTTTGATTTTTTTTAAAATTTGTGGTTTGCCAAGACCGAAGTCTTGGACTTTTTCATAACACTTCTTAAGAAGCGTTGAAAGAATCTTTACCAGCATCAAAGAAGATTGTAGAAATACCAACCATACCACCTGCTAATAGTGAAATAATAATTCCGATCATCAATACTGAACCTTTATGTGTCATCATATAAACAATAAATGTTCCAGCAAATCCAATAAGTGCTAATAATTTACCAAGGTTTCCACCTAACCAACTTTCAAAAATATTGAATAAGTTTTCAAAACCTGCATCTCCTGAGTTTGACGCTGTAGAAGCTGTTGCTGTTGATGCAGATGCAAAAGCAACAGCTCCTACTGCTGTTAAAGATGCAACAGCTAATTTATTCATTTTTTTACTTTCATTTAATAATTTTTTCATAATAATTATCCTCCTGTTTTATGTAGAAGATATAACATTTTAAAAAAAAATCGGACTTTTTAATCTATTTTTAATAACATTTTTTTCATATTAATTTCATTAATCCCTGTAGACCTTTCTCTTATACAATTTTTTATTCTTTCATTGTCTTTATCTGGTAAAACATAAGTGATTCTTTGATGTTTGAAAAATACTTTATTTTTATCATAATCTAAATTTTTATTTTTAATTTCAATTAAACCAGATAACATTATCTCTTTACAATAATTAGAATAAACTTTATAATTATTTGTATCATATTTATCACTTAATTTATTCTTATCTATTCTTTCTCCTTTTCCTCCAGCATATGTTGCTGTTGCTAATATAGAAGTTAAAAGTAATCCTTTTATTATTATTCTTTTCATTATTTATCACCTACTAAATATTTTTTTGTTGTCTGTATTATATATAAACTTTTATCCTTTATCTTATTGTTATCCATTAAAAGTGCTTGACTTGTTTTAAAAACCATTTCTTTTGTCTTAATGATGTCATCAATATTTCTATTATAGCTTATTTTTTTTACATATTTCATAGCTTCAATATACATCATCCAAGCCATTAAATTATTTCCTTCTTTATAATATTTTTGAGCTCCTAAAAAAGCTGCTCTAAATAAATCTTCTTCTATATACTTATAGTAATCTATATCATGTATATATTCTAAGTATTTATATGCATAAATATAATTTTCTATTTTAAAATAAGCTTTATATAATAAATAGAAAAAAGTATTTTTCTTTTTACCAGCATAAAGTATCCCTCGTTCATAATATCTTTCATATAAATATTTATCATCTTCTTTTAAAATTACACCTTTTATTGCATATACTTTATATTTTAATGCTTTACTTGATACTAAGCTCATTTTTTTATCACTAAATTCTCTTAATAATTCATTTAATTTTCCTTGATCTAAAAGACTAAACAAAACATCTTCTTTATTTGAAGTATATGGAGATTTTTTTTCTAATTGTTCAATTATTTTTTCTCTAATAATTTCATTATTCGTCATTTTATAAAGATATCTTAAAATTTTTACATTTTTTTTATTAGAATTAAGATATCCTATTATTAAATCAGTTTTAAAAGGAGCTTTCATCAATTCTTTATATTCTTTACTCCATCTAGAATACGGTTCTATTTTTTTCTTTTCAATATCTTCATCAAGAGCACTTAAATCTATTTTTTCAACAGCATTTAATACACTAAACATTAATAAAAATAATATTATTTTTTTCATTTTATTCTCCTTATTTTGATAATGTTTCTAAATATAGAAACAATTCTTTTATATTTTCCCAAAAAATAGAAATATATTCTGGATTAAAATAAATAATTGCCATTAATATACCTATATAGATAAAAGATTTACTAAAAGCTATTTTATAATCAGGAATAGATGGAAAACCACCTTCAATTAAAAGAGCAATTAATATTATTTTACCTATATTTATTAATGTAAACAAGTCTCCATTAATACTTATATATAAAAAATAAGCTCCAATCCATAATAAAAATGGAGATAAACCTATAAATAAACTATTATACCAAGTAATATTTGTAGAAGTTACTGAACCTAATTCATAATAGACTATATCTTTTTTTTCAATTCGTTTTGGAAATACTTTGAATGTTATTGGTCTTCCATTTAAAATTAAAGAAATAATTAAATGACTGACTTCATGTATAAATGTTGCAGGAAATGTAAATGTTGAATATAAAATAAAATTTGTTTTTATATGTTTAAATATAAATAATATTGCAACTATAGAACTTATTATAATTATTTTTTCCATTATATCTCTTTTATTTTTGTTAATTATAGCTAAAAGAAATGGTATAATATAAAAATACATAAAAAGGAAGCAGAAATGAATATATGCGGAATAGATCAAAGTTTTACAAATACAGGAATAATAATTTTTAATTATGATACAGAAGAAATAGTCGCTTTAAAATTATTAAAATCAACAAAAAAAGATGGACAAAGAGAATTTTCTCCAGAAGAACGAATTTTTGCTTTAAATGAAGCTATTCAAAATTATATTTTAGAATATAATTGTGAATATGTTTTTTTAGAGGGATTATCTTTAAATAGTAATTCTAGAACTATGAGAGATTTAGCTGGATTATATTATGTTATAAAATCTACATTTTATGGAAATGGTACTCCTTGTTATCATGTTCCACCTAAAAGTGTTAAGGCTTTTGCTTTAAATGGAAATGCAAAAAAAGAAGAAATGTTTGAAATTATTCCTGATGAAGATAAGGAAAAAATAATTGAGACAAAAGCTAAAAAAACAACAGGATTATATGATTTGTCTGATGCTTATTGGATAGGTAAATTTGGATTAAATAGATTAAAAAATGATGAGAATCTAATATAGAGTAGCGAAAGAGGATTATCCTCTTTGTGCTATCGAAGCATTTGAATAATATTTATTTCCAGTAACTTCTTTTTTAATAAACTTATAATTAAGTTTATCGTTATTAGCTTCTTCTTCAGAAGAATATTCTTTTTCCATGATTGCTAAACCATTTGGATAAAGGTCCACTTCTAAATTATTGAAAATATATCTTGTTTTTCGTATAATTAATGAAGAACCAATAATATTATTCTCATAATCAACAAAAGAAACTTCTTGTTCTATTTCCTCTCTTGATAGTCCTGAACCTTTTTTTATTGTTTTATAAAAGATTTCTTTATCCTTTTCTTTTGTTCGTCTAAAACGAATTTCAAATGGCTCAATTTGAATATAAAATTGTTCTATATCCAATTTCCTCAATTGATTTGATGGAGTTAATGAAATCGCTTTCATAACTTCATCTCTATTTAAAAGAAATTTTCGTTCTATTTCTTGCATATTAAAGTTCTCCTTTGATATATGCTTGAAGATATTCTTCTCTTTCAAGTTTATAGAAGTTATGAAGCAACTCTCTATTTAATCTTTTTGAAAGGAATTTATCTTGTTCTAATATTGGCGTATCTGAAGGCATTCCAACTTTAAGAGACTGTTCTAATTTTTCTTCCATATTATTTAATAGGAATTCAATATAAGATTGGTCTTTTCCTAAAATTGCAAGTGCTTCATCAAGCTCATCTTTTTCAAAAACATATTTAATTCCTAAGTATAGAAATTCTTTATAATTATATTTTTTATCTTTAATAAATGGAATTCTTCCTTTTAACATTGCTTTACTAAAATGATAAATCATACTATATTCAGTATCTACACCCATAGGTCCAGTATCCCATACCCACATTACACCTTGATAACCAGGTTGAGGAGAACCCCATGGAGTTACTCCATCTGAATAAATAATTTCATCATATGTTTGATCAAGCTTTTTCAATTTTCCTCCGTAAACAAGTCTATTTTCTAAAACAGGTGTTTTAGATAAAATAACCATATCTTCTAGAGTTAAATCAAAATCATTCATAAGTTTTGCTGTAAATAGCCAAAGAATAAAAACATCAGATAAAGCCGTATGAGGTTTTACTTCTGTTAAATTTGCCATTTTCATTGCTTCTTTAAAATAAGGTTGTTCATCCATTTCAAAAAGATATCTAAAATATTGTAGTGTATGATTATCTGGCTTTGTTCCTTTTAAATCTTCATAATATGTTCCTTCAAGACCAAGTAACCCTTTATTATAACAATGTCTTGCTACCTTCAAAGTATCAATTATTTTATTTTGATCAAATAAAACTCCATGAATTGCAAACATTTTTTCATCAAAAGGCATATTATGAGCTACAATAAATCTACCAGCTTTTAAATCTTTTTTAAATTTTTTTGTTGCTGGTGTTTTTTCAAAATCAAGAGCATTTTCAAGAACTTTATTTGAATATCCATGTGTTGCTGCTGCTCCTGCACCTACTCTTACAAGAGGTTTACAAATATCAGAATAAAAACCAGCATAGCCTTTTTTATTAAATGTCATTCCTGCCAATTCAATAATTGAACATTCCTCAAATCCAAAATCTTCAAGTAAAACAAGTTGTTTATTTATCCAAATATAACCTGTATTAAATCCACCTGTTTCTGTATCCATATAGCATACATTTAGAGGTTTCATAAGAGCTTTTTTATCCATAGGGATAATAAACTTTTTCTTATTTGCTTCTTCTATCTTATTAAAGATAGATTTTAATTTGTTTTTCATGTATTTCCTTTTAGTCATTTTTTGTATTCGATAAAATATAAAGAATACTTGTATAGTTATAGCATTGTTTTTATAAAAAGTAGATTAAATATCCAAAAAGCTGAAAGCTTTTGGACAGATTACATTTACGTAATCTTTAGGTTTATATTTTTCATCCAAAGAATAAAACTTTCTCCATTTAGTTCATTTCTAATTCCATCAATACTTGTGTACCAAAAGAAAAGAGATTGAATACCAAAGAAGATAAGTCCTAATTCAATAGAAATTGCCACATAAAGAACATCAGCAACAAAAAACATCATAAAAGAGATGATTTTTATATTGCTATTTTTATATCTTAGCATGTAGCTACCAACAATAGCAATTGTAGCAGCAATAACTTCTATTGGAGATATATCGGTAATAGAAATTTTAAAATCCATTACTGAAATAATAAGAATCATATAAAGCATAAAAATGCTAAATAAAGTATTTCTTACCATTTTCCAATTAGAACTATATGCTTTTAATCCAGGCAAGCTTCCAAAGAAGAAAAATGCCATTTGAATTTGTAATGGCAGCATTCCTTTTCCTGTTGCAAAAGCAAACATAAGGAGGTTTGCTGTTAAAAATCCAATAAATCCAAAGAACATTAAATTCTCTTTATTTCTGCTAACCAAAAAAGCTCCCGTCATGGTGCTTGCTGCACCTAAAAATTCTAAAATATGAAGATAAGTCATTTTCTCTCCTCTATTCTTAGATTTTTATAATATTTATAAAGATTGTTTATCTCCATTAGTGTTCCTTTTTTATTTTTTTATATATTTTCATAAGCCCTTTATCTGTAAGGCCACCTAGCATATCTCTTATTAGTTCAAGTCTTTCTTCTTCTGAAGAAGCATTTTTAAGCTTCTTTTTATAGAATGAAGATGGAATATCAGATAACTTGTATTCCTTATTTGTAAAATAAGAAATTGTTCTTCTGATTATAACTTCATTTTCTTTTTGAAGTTTTTCCATTTTTTCAGACTTGATTACCAAATTAACATTTATTTTTCTAAATGCCTTTCTGATATCTTCTATCTTTTTAGATGATGGAATTAATTTTCCATTCTCTAATCTAAAATTTGAAGCAAACATAAGAGTGTAACTATTCAAAGCAGCTCTAAATTCACTTTTACTTGCTCCAAGAGCAGGAATAAGTGTTTCTTGAACTTCAATTGAACAATATTTCTCAATTGCTTTTTTCATCTCTTCTTTTGATAGAATATTCATAGCATCCATCAAATCACTGATAAGATATGCTATTTCATCAGCAATATCCATTACCATACATCCCAGAGTTTGAGAAAGATACATTTCATATCCATTTTCCTTCAAGAGTTGTTCATCTTTTAGAATATTGATAAAAACATTTTCTTTTTCTTTTTTCTGACTTGGATAAAGGTCATTGAAGTGTTTTGCTAATGAAGCAAGAATATAACTTCTATTTTCTTCTGTAAAAATATCAAGAAGTTTTGTTCTATCAAGAGCAACATAGTTGTTGGCATTCCCATCATAATCAATACCAAAAACTTTAAATGCTCTTTTTAATTCTTGCTCCATTTTATGACCTAAAGATGTATGTCCTACATCATGAATAAGACCTACATATTCAAATACACCTCTGGGATCAATATTAAATCCAAGTGTATCTGAGATAAGTTCTGTCATAATGTTACAGATTTTACTCACTTGCATTGAGTGAATAAATCTATTGTGAATATAATCCTTTTTAAGATTGAAGGCTACTGCCATAGATATGTCATTCAATCTTAACATAGTTTTATGTTTAAGAAGATTATCATCAATAATAGCTTTTTCCAATCTTGTTAAGGGTTTTATCCCATCCATTTCTCCAAGAAGATTTTCTTCTCGGAATTTTTCTAAATCTTTTATAGTCATCTATAATCCTTTTTATTATTTGACTTGTTAATTCTTTCGAACATCTATTTTTTTCCTAATCCAAAAATATTTAACTACATATAAATATAGTTATTCTTTTGTTATATCATCCAAATATTAAAAAAAGAAATTTAATTTTTCTTCTTTTTAAAAAAATAAAAAGATTTTTATACGAAATATACGACATCCTGGGCAAAAATTGCGAGAAATTTATTTTTTAGGTATTGACGTAAAATATAATAGTGGTATAATGTCCTTGTAAGACCTTATAATTAGTATTTATTATTATTTTATAATTATGTTAATTAATTTATTTCACATTCGTTTTTGCTAAATGTGAATAAATATGTGAATAAGATTGATTGATTTCTTCGGCAAGCACCCTTTTTAGGGTGCTATCCAAATAATGAATAGTATTGGTTAAATTAAAAAAGAGGATGTGAATAAAATGAATTTATTTAATAAAATTAAAGAAAAAGTAGAAGAAGGTTCTGTATTATATATAGATTTTGATGATACCTTAGTAGATTTTTGTGGAGCTTGGTTGAAAAATGTACGACATAAAGAATTAGAAGATTTAAAACAAATTCCAAATACAAAAGAAGAAATAGATAGTTTTAGATTTTTTAAAGTTGACTCAAGTGGAAGAACAGAAAAAAGTTTATCTAGTCCTCGTTCTTATATAGATATAGAACCAACAGAAGGAGCTATAGATTTTATTAAAAAATTAAGACTTAATAATATTGATTTTAAAATTTTAACAACAACATATAATGAAGAAGTAGAATTAACTAAAAATTTAAAATTAAAAGAAATTTTTAATATAGATAAAGAAGATATTATTCATACTTTATGTAAACAAAAAATAATTAAAGGAAATATTTTAATAGATGATGCTATTCATAATGTAAAAGCATATGAAGAGGATGAAGAAACCTTAATTATTATGATAGAGCAACCATGGAATATTCGATATAAAAGTAAATATAAAATAAAATATTTAAAAGAAATTATTTAAAAAAAATTGTTAAAAATCTTGCTTTTATCTTATTTTTACAATATAATACAAATATAAAATAAGGAGTTCATATGGACGAAAATAAAGAAAAAAAGTTAGACCTCGTATTAAAGCAATTAAATAAAGATTTTGGAAAAGGGTCTATTGCTCAAATGAAAGATATTGAGATACAACCTGTTGAAGCTATTTCAACAGGAGTTATTGGTGTAGATTTAGCTTTAGGTGTAGGTGGTATTCCTAAAGGAAGAATTACAGAAATATATGGTCCTGAAAGTTCTGGTAAAACAACATTAACATTACAAACTATTGCCAATGCTCAAAAAAATGGAGATATTTGTGCTTTTATTGATGCAGAACATGCATTAGATCCTGTTTATGCAGCTAATTTAGGTGTTGATATTGATAGTCTTGTATTTACTCAACCATCAAGTGGTGAAGAAGCATTGGAAATGGTTGAAGCATTAGCAAATTCTGGTGCTGTTGATCTTATTGTTGTTGATTCTGTTGCTAACCTTACACCAAAAGCTGAATTAGATGCTGATATGGAACAACAATCTATGGGACTGCAAGCAAGAATGATGTCCAAGGCTCTTAGAAAATTTACAGGAATCGTTCATAAAAATAATGTTGCTTTAATTTTTATTAATCAAATTAGAGAAAAAATTGGTGGTATTTCTTTTGGTTCAAATGAGACTACAACTGGTGGTAGAGCTCTTAAATTTTATTGTTCTGTTAGAATTGATATTAGAGCTATTGGACAATTAAAGCAAGGAGAAGAACAAATAGGTAAGAAAACAAGAGTAAAAATTGTTAAAAATAAAGTTGCTCCTCCATTTAGACAAGCTGAATTTGAAATTATGTTTGGAAAAGGTGTTGAACGTTCTAGAGAAATTTTAGATTATGGTGTAAAATATGATTTCGTTGATAAATCTGGTGCTTGGTATAGTTATGGAGCTGATAAAATTGGTCAGGGAAAAGAAAAAGCTGTAGATTTTTTAAATGAACATCCTGATATGTTAGCTGAAATTGAAGTTAAAGTTATGGATAAAATTAAAGCTGATATTCTTGGGGAATAAAATCCCCATAAAATTTTTACTTCATATAAAAAGTTTTTAATGCTCGATAGATATCTTCTTTCGAGTAATCTTTAAATATTTTCCCATTTTGATCAGATAACATAACTTCATAAACAATATCTTGTTCATCTTTTAATGTTTGTAATAGTAATTTTGGAATATTTTCAAAAGAATAATTTATGAAATTTTCATCAGCTATAATAGCATATCCTCTTTCTTCTCTTTCTTTTGAAATTCTTTTTTCAATATTTTCTAAAACTTGTGCTTTTGTTGTTAACATAAATATAAATTTAACTTTATATCCAGAATATTTTATATTTAAAGCTTGATCATACCAATATGGAGAACCTGTTAATACATGCATGACAATATTTTTTCTTTTTAAAATCATTCGTTCTAAGATTTCATCTCTTTTCTTTTCTGCTGCATCTTGTGAAGAATATCTATAATGTTCTTCACCTAACTTTAATTCTTCTTCAGTTGGTTTATCTCTTAATTTATCAACATCAATAATCACATGAGTTTTTTTATATTGTTCTGATATATGTGTTTTCCCTGAACCTGATGGACCAACCATTATAATCGCTTCTGGTTCTTCAACAGACATAATGTTTTCTGTTTCTTTTAAAAAATCAACTAATCTCATATTTTTCTCCAATTTTAACTTAAAAAGATAATACAATAATTTTTTAGAATAAAGTTATTTTGATTATATTTTACGGTATAATTTATTTATATATAAAGGAGGTTTTTATGGAAAAAAATATAAATTATAATTCTTTACGAGTAAAAGATATTTTAATTTTAGATAATAATGATTATTCAATTTCTTTAATTGAAAAAATTATTAAACTTGGTGAAGAAATTGGTGAAATGAGTACAGCTAAAACATATTTAACATTAAAAGAATATGTTGAAGAAACATATGATGCATTTAATATTTCTATTGCAGTATATAATACAATCAAAGGAATGGATATAAATATTGATTTCTTAAAAACAGCAATAAATAATGTTAAAGCAGATAATAAATTAGAAAATGCTATTCCTATTTTTTATGGAAAAATATGTGCTTCCTTATTATTAAAAATGGATGCAAATAACAAAAGTAGAACCAGTAAAAATATCGATATTGAAAGTTATACATTTGAATTAATTTTATTATTGGTTTCTCAATTAAAATATATTATTGAAGATGGTATTCTTTTTGATATGATGGTTGAATCTAAATTAAAAAAATGGAAAGAAAAACAAGAAGAATATTTTGAGCAAGAATAAGAAGGAAATCCTTCTTATGTGCAGTTTCTCATAAATGTAGGTACATCTAAATCATCTGTATTCTCAATTGCTTTTTCAATAATCTCTTTTGTTTCTCTTATTTTAGCATCATCTACAAAAACTTCAGTTTCTTGTTTATTTATTTTTTTAACATCATCCATTGTTTTTAATGTTTTTAAAGGTTTATTCTTTTTTTCTCCAAATATTTCTTCTTCAATATTTCTATTTTCATCTAAAATACCTGAAATAACCAAGGTAACTTTAACTTCATCTATATCTAAGTCATCATTAACAGTTGTTCCAAAAATAATGTCTGCTTCTTCATGAATTTTATCCTCAATTATATTCATTGACATTCCTAAATTCATTAATGGATATTCACTATGAATTTCAAAATGA
>Ga0256828_1002053_pt1 | contig 12256 bp, 9 predicted proteins | sample CV88metaG_FD_185993 | JGI IMG/M metagenome (GOLD analysis project Ga0256828, IMG submission 185993) | Hydrothermal vent microbial communities from East Pacific Rise, Pacific Ocean - CV88 | ecosystem: Environmental > Aquatic > Marine > Hydrothermal vents | place: Pacific Ocean: East Pacific Rise... | reverse complement strand
TGGCAGAGGCTATCGCTTTGGCACACGATTTGGGACATACCCCATTTGGGCATGTTGGTGGTGATACTTTGGATGAATGCTTGAAAAAAGACGGATTTCAAAACGGTTTTGAGCATAATTTTCAGAGTTTTAGAGTTGTATCTGCTTTGGAAAAAAGATATAAAGATTTTGACGGGCTAAATCTTACTTTTGCAACACTTGAGGGGATACTAAAACATTCATACCCTTACAAAAAATCTTTTTTACCAGAGTGGATAGATGAAAAATTTGACCTGCAAAAGCATCCCTCTTATGAAGCTATGGTGGTTGACAGAGCAGATGAGATAGCATATATAAGCCATGATATAGATGATGGGATAAACTCAGGGCTTATATGTTTTGATGACCTTATGGAGAGTGAACTTGCATCTGAGATTTTGCAAAAAGTTTTGGACGAGGGGATAAAACAGGATGAAGATGAGATGTTTAGATACAGATTCAGCTCACACCTCATAAATCATCTTGTTTATTCCCTTTTGGATTATTCAAAAGAGTTGGTAAAACAAAAACACCAATTTCCAATAGGGTTTGAAGCATCATTAGAGAGTAAAATAAAAAAATTAAAAAAACTGCTTTTTGCAAAACTCTATCAACACAAAAAAATCACAATCAGGATGTTTGCAGGAAAACAGGCAATAAAAGGGCTTTATACAGCACTCATGCAGGAGCCGAAAATGTTGCCTTTTTTTTATTTTAGGATGCTTGATAAAAAAAACAAACACAGAGTGGTAGCAGATTATATCGCCTCCCTGAGCGACAGGTATGCCATGAGTCTGTATAACGAAATGTATGGGAAGCTGTAACAATACAAATTGTAGCCTTAGGCAACTCGTCTGCTACAATCTTTTTATTGTTTTTTTGCATCCATTCTGATATAGATATGCAGTATCTCTATTGCTGCGGGGGTGATTCCGCTTATATTCATTGCTGCTTGGAGGGTTGGAGGGTTAAACTGTTTTAATTTTTCCACAATTTCATTTGAGAGACCACTGACTTTTTCAAACTCAAAACCTTCAGGAATAGCAATTTTTAGGTATTTTTTCATCCTCTGTATCTCTTGGGTTTGCTTGTCTATATATCTTGCATATTTTCCCTCTACCAAAATCTCATCTTTTATATACTCATCATATTTGTCAAATTTTGGTACAAGTTTTATCATCTTATCAACATCAAAACTTTTTCTTGCAACAAGCTGTTGTGCAGTCGATACATCTTTTATGGGTGCCTCATCCATGCTTTGCAAAAAAGCATTAAACTCTTTGTTTGGTGTAAATTTTATCTCCTCTAACTCTCTGGCACCCTCTTTTATCTGAGTATCTTTGAGTTTTACCCTCTCATACACCTCATCATCTATCAAACCAAGCTCATACCCATACTTCGCCAATCTGGTGTCTGCACTCTCCTCACGAAGCAAAAGCCTGTACTCTGCACGACTTGTAAACATCCTGTATGGCTCATTTGTACCTTTTGTAACCAAATCATCTATCAGTACACCTATATATGCTTCATCTCGTCTGAGAATTAACGGCTCTTTATTTTGAAGGCTCAAAGAAGCATTGATCCCCGCCATAAGCCCCTGAGCTGCCGCTTCTTCATAGCCTGTTGTACCGTTAATCTGCCCTGCCAAATAAAGCCCTTTTATTTTTTTGGTCTCAAGCGAGTGTTTTAACTCCCTTGGATCTACAAAATCATACTCAATTGCATAGCCATACCTTACTATTTTGGCATTTTCCATCCCCTTGACTGAGTGTATCATATCCCTTTGAACATCTGGTGGCAAAGAGGTACTCATACCATTGATATAGCACTCTGTATTGTCCATTGTTTGTGGCTCTATAAAGAGATGGTGCCTCTCTTTGTCTGCAAATTTGCTTATCTTGTCTTCGATAGACGGACAGTATCTTGGGCTTTTTCCTGCAATTTGCCCTGTAAATAGTGGAGCTCTGTAAAAATTACTCTCTATTATGTCGTGGGTTTTTTTATTGGTATAGGCTATGAAGCACGGGAGCTGTTTTTTTGTAGCTCTAAACTCTTCTCTGTTGGTTCTAAAACTAAAAGGGTTTGGCAACTCATCACCACCTTGCTCCTCCATTACAGAAAAATCAATAGTTGAGCTATCTATCCTTGCACAGGTTCCTGTTTTTAGCCTTGCTATACTCAAACCACAATCATCTCTTAGAGATTTACTCAAATTTACACTACTCTGCTCACCAAATCTGCCACCAACCTGCTGAACCTCCCCTATATGTATAATACCGTTTAAAAAAGTTCCACTTGTAATTATGATTTTTTTGGCATTGTAGTGGTTTAGCAGGTCTGTTTTTATACCTTTTATCTGCCCATCTTCAACTATCAAAGATTCTGCCATCTCCTGAGTCAAGTCAAGATTTTTGGTATCTAGTACTTTGTTTCTTGCAATTATTCTGTATTTGTCCATATCTATCTGAGCCCTACTTCCACGAACTGCCGGACCTTTTGTCTGATTTAGTATGCGAAACTGAATACCTGCTTCATCTGTAAGCAAACCCATCTCACCACCAAGTGCATCTATCTCTCTTACAAGATGCCCTTTTGCCAAGCCCCCTATGGCAGGATTACAGCTTGTAGCTCCAACATTTTCTGCCAACATAGAAACAAGGAGAGTTTTGTTACCCATCCTTGCACTTACCAAAGATGCTTCTATACCCGCATGACCACCGCCGACCACTATTACATCATAATTCATCAATATTTCTTCACTTTTTTTATGCAATTTTATCATCTTTATGGAAAATTTGAAAATTTAATGCTACAATAGAGATAAAGAGAGAGGTTTAGACTCTAATGAAAACAATATTTAAAGCTATTTTTTTATCGGCACTATTGTTTTTTGGCTTAGATGCCGCAGACACAACACCTCAGAAAGTCTCTATACAGCTAAAATGGAAGCACCAGTTTCAGTTTGCCGGATACTACATGGCAAAAGCCAAAGGGTTTTATAAAGATGCCGGACTTGATGTAGAGATAAAAGAGTACCAAAGCGGCACAGACATAGTAAAAGATGTGCTTCAATCAAAATCGACTTTTGGTGTAGCATACCCAAACATTATGCTTGAAAAAGATGCAGACAAAAACATCATGCTTCTGTATGCCCTTTTTCAGTCTTCACCCCATGTTTTGGTATCTCTAAAATCATCAAATATCGAAACGATCAAAGATTTTCAAAACAAGCGGATTATGATAAGCAAAATAGCTATTAACACAGCCTCTATAATATCTATGCTTATCTCAAAAGGGGTGGATTTTAAAACACTCACAATACTTGAACCAACATACAACATACAAAGCCTTTTGGATAACAAAACAGATATAACGACGGCATATATATCTAACGAAATTTATAAACTTGACAAAATGGGTATAAAATACAATATATGGAACCCAAAAAACTACGGATTTGATCTTTATGATGATATCCTCTTTACCTCCCAAAAAGAGCTAAAAGAACATCCAAAAGTTGTTGAACTGTTCACAGAAGCCTCTCTAAAAGGGTTTGAGTATGCTTTTAGCCATATAGATGAAACAGTAGATATAATACTAAAAAAATACAACACAATGCACAAAAGCAGAGATGCCCTGATTTACGAAGCAAAAGTGCTGAAAAAACTTGCTTATCAGGGTGTGGACAAACTTGGCAAGATAGACAAACACAAGATACAAAGGATATATGACCTGTACAACCTTTTGGGGATGACAAAGTACAAAATAGACCTAAGTAAGTTTATATATACACCGACAAACCTGCCAATACTCACAAACAAAGAGGTGAAATATCTGCAAAACAAAAAATATATAACAATGTGTATAGATCCAAACTGGATGCCTTTTGAAAAGATTGAAAACGGCAAACAGATTGGTCTTAATGCTGATTATTTTAAAATATTTGAAAATTTTTTACAAACAGAGATAAAACTCATACCGACCAAATCGTGGTCTGAGTCACTCCGGTTTGCCAAAGAGAGAAAGTGTGATATCCTCTCTTTGGCAATGGAAACAAAAAAACGAAAAGCATACCTTAACTTCACCAAACCATATCTAAAAATACCGATAGTACTTGCCACCAAACCAGACAAACCGTTTATAGCAGATTTTTCTACACTAAACAACAAAACAGTAGCTATCCCGCAAGGCTATGCTTTTGCGGAGATACTCAAACTAAAATACCCAAAAATAGATATACTCGAAGTAAAAAACATAGATGACGGACTCCAAAAAGTGATACATGACAAAGCATACGGATATATAGGTACATTGGCAAGTATCGGGTATTCTTTTCAAAAAAAATTCACAGGGGAGCTAAAAATAGCAGGTAAATTTGACGGTTCGTGGGATCTTGGTATAGCAGTAAGAAATGATGATCCCATGCTTTTTGAGGTATTGCAAAAAGCGATAGGAAGTGTAGATGAAAAAACCAAACAACACATACTAAACAACTGGCTCTCCATAAAATATGAAAAGGGTGTAGATTATGGACTGCTTTGGCAGGTTATAGCCGTTTTTAGCATTGTTTTGGTGGTTGTTTTATATTTTTATATAAAACTAAACAAACTAAAAAACGAAATTTTACAGCAAAAAGAGGAGATAGCACTACTTGCACTCACAGACTATATGACAAAACTCTACAACAGAAGGTATTTTACACAAATAAGCAACCACCTTCTACATTTGGCAAAACGCTCAAACAAACCACTTAGCATACTGATGCTCGATATTGATGATTTTAAAAAAATAAACGACACTTATGGGCATAAAGCGGGAGATGATGTTATAATTTCATTGGCAAACACACTAAAAAGCATAAGCAGAGAGAGTGATGTTGTGTGCAGATTTGGAGGGGAGGAGTTTATAATGCTTTTCCCAAATACAGATATTGAAAACAGCTCCAAAATAGCAACAAAAATCAAAAATACCGTAGAAAATCTAAAAGTACAATCTGCCAAAGACACAATCTGTTTTACTGTGAGTATCGGTCTGGGCAAAGTGTTGCTTCAAGAGGACAAAACCATTGAAGATGGTGTAAAAAGAGCCGACGATGCTCTGTATATGGCAAAAGAAAATGGTAAAAATCTGGTTTGTATCCATGAAAAAAGGGAAAAAATTTGTTTACAGGACTAATAAGAGAGATAGCAGTTGTAAAAAGTTTTCAAAACAACACTCTGAGTATAAAATCAAATCACAAAGCAAAACTGGGAGACAGTATAGCCATAAACGGTGCCTGTCTGAGTGTAACCAAACTAACCAACGACGGATTTGAGGTACAACTATCGCCTGAGAGTCAAAAAGTACTCGCAATACAAAACTACAAAAACAAAGTACATATAGAACCTGCAATGATGATGGGTGATAGATTTGAGGGGCATATAGTACAAGGGCATATAGACTGCATTGGGGAGATAATTGATATCAAAAACAATGGCAACTCTTATGATTTTTTTATAAAAATACCAAAAAAACAGATAATCTACATGGTACCAAAAGGATCTGTAACAATAGACGGTGTAAGTCTTACTCTAAATGAGGTTTTTGATGAGAGTTTTCGCCTCACCATCATACCCATAACCATGAGAGAAACCCTCTTTGGTACATACAAAAAAGGCTCAAAAGTAAATATTGAGAGTGATATGTTTGCAAGATATACAGCCCACATCATAAACCACCAAAACAAAAGCAATTCTATTGGCTGGGGTGAGATAGATGCCATACAGAGTCTTTTTTAAGGATTAAAAATCAAACACAAAATTTTAAAAGATATTTTTGGGCATAACAGCTTTAGACCACTGCAAGAAGAGGGTATTGATGCTGTTCTTGAAAATCGTGATTTACTTATGATATTGCCTACAGGTGGCGGAAAGAGTCTTGTATATCAACTGCCAACTCTCATAAAAGATGGTATCAGTGTTGTAATTTCACCCCTCATAGCACTGATGCAAGATCAGGTAGCTTCACTAAATGCACAGGGTATCAGTGCTGCCATGATCAACTCCGCTTTGAGCAAGGATGAGATACAGAGTGTTACACAACAGCTACAAAAAGGTGAATTAAAATTTTTATATCTATCCCCTGAGAGGCTAAATACACAAAGCAGTTATGAACTGCTAAAAACCCTCAATATCAATTTTTTTGTAATAGATGAGGCTCACTGTATAAGCCAATGGGGGCATGAATTTAGGGAAGATTACAGAACACTGGGCAATCTCAAATACAATTTTTCAAACACTGCCATATGTGCATTTACAGCAACAAGCACAAACCATGTAAAAGATGATATATTAAGGGAGTTAAATCTGCAAAATCCGCTGGTATTAAAAGGCAGGGTATTTCGCAAAAATATCTATATATCTGTGCAACGGCGCATTGGCAATGCTCAAGAACAGCTTAAAAGTTTTCTATCAAGACACAAAAACGAAAGTGGCATAATCTATGTAAGCAGTAGAAAAAAAGCTGAGGATTTGAGCAGATTTTTAAACACCAACAACTACACATCTCTGCCATATCATGCGGGATTACCTCAGCACATAAGGGAGCAAAATTTTAAAATATTTGTAAATGACAAGGTCAATATTATGGTGGCAACCATAGCTTTTGGTATGGGGATAGACAAGAGTGATATAAGATTTGTAGTACATATGAGTCTGCCAAAAACACAAGAAAACTATTATCAGGAGATTGGTCGTGCGGGTAGAGATGGTGAGCAGAGTGAAGCTCTTTTACTTTTTAATGCTTCAGACATGGTGATGCAAAAACAGTTTTTAAAAGATATTCAAGATACACACTATGCAAAACATCTCGAATCAAAAATAGACAATATATATAAATTTGCAACAAGTGAGATATGTTTTCACAAACAACTAGCAGAATATTTTGATGACAATATTGATGAATGCAAAAACAGATGTGACAACTGCCTTTTTGACAATGATGAGAGAAAAGATATCACAAAAGAGGCTCAAATGCTCTTAAGTACCATATATAAAACAGGGCAAGGTTTTGGAAAAAACTATATCGTAGATATCCTAAGAGGCTCAAAAGAGCAAAAAATATTATCAAACAATGCGCACAAACTCTCTGTATATGGGATTGGCAAAAAACTAAGCAAAAGGGAGTGGTTTGTTATACTTGAGAGACTTCTTGAGATGAAAATTGTAACGACGGGAGAGTTTAATGTGCTTATGCTGAGCGGCAAAGCAGTTGATATCCTCAAAAACCGACAAAGTATAGATATAAAACAATCAAGACTAAATCTAAAAACAAAAAACAAACAAACAAAAATAGATGATGGTTTTGAATATGACAAAAAACTATTTGAAGCACTAAGGGAGAAACGAACCCAACTCGCACAACAGCTAAATCTACCTGCCTATATCATTTTTAACGATAAAACACTCAAGCATCTATCGAGCAAAAAACCTACAGACAAGGCACAAATGCTTGAGATAAACGGCATAGGTGAGAAAAAATTTGAGCAATACGGTGAGGAATTTTTAAAAATTATCTCACCCTAGAACTTCACTGTCCAAAAGTGGTTTTGTATCTGGATTACACCTTATCTTGTGTTGCATATCCACTTTTTTAAATCTATCTAATTCACCCAAAGATGCTATTGTTGAATTTCTTATCCCATGTGTATCGTTTATATATAGATTAAACCCGTTTTGATGAAGTGCAAGTCTGGTTTTTAGTGCTGTTGAATATGTTGTCAAAACTGCATCATCTTTTATAATATTTTTAATATCGGCAAAGTACTCTTTTGTCCACAAAATCGGATTGACTGACGGAGAAAAAGCATCCTGATACACAATATCAAACATTGATGTGGGGAATTTTTTGATATACTCTCTTGCATCACCCAAAAACAGCTCTATATGCCAAGTGCCATCATCATACACCCCCTCTTTTGCAAGGGTTTGTACAATCTCGCCAAACTCCTCAAACTCTTTTGGATACACAAAATCCACAAGTGATTTTACCAAAGAAGCATCTAACTCTGGTGAATAGATATTTACAACTCTTTTATCAAAATGTTTACGAAGATAAAACAGTGTTGCAAAAGTATTAAACCCCAAACCAAAACATATATCGAGTATATTTATCTCATCTTTGTTTTTTAGAGTATCAAAAGCGGGTATAACATGTTTTAGCAGAGATTCACTCAAAGCACCCTCTTTTGTAGAGTGGTAATGCTCATCATACTCTTTTGAATAAGCGGTAAAAGAGCCATCTTCACTCTCTACTTGTATATGAAAATCATCATTAAAATTTGACATAATAAAATCCTTGGATTTTGGATTATACACTTATTGAGTTACAATACGGATATGAAACTATCACACCTAAAACAGATTGTAACCTATTTACAAAAATTTAAAAAAATATCGGCTATATACAGAGTAACAGATACAACCATCAAAATTGCATTTGATAAAAATGATGAGATATATTTTAATATGCAAAGATCAAACTCAACCATCTTCAAAGCTCCGTATTTTAACCGTTCAAAAATCTACAATGCCCCTTTTGATGTGATGTTGGCAAAAAGGTTCAACCGCTCAAACATCCTAAGCACAGAGATAATAAACAACGACAAAGTGATAAAGATAAAAACCTCTCTAGCCTCAGCATACAAGGAGGAGACAACATATCTGCAACTTGAATTTACAGGAAAATACACAAATGCAATAATCCTTGATGATCAAAACAGAGTGATAGAAGCACTCAGACATATAGACCTTTTTTCATCTTTTCGCGAAGTCAAAGTGGGGCAAAAACTACTGCCTGTTCCAAAAGCACCTTTTGAAGCAAAAGAGTATAAAATTGATGATATTGAGAAGTTTTTATACGACCGGTACAAAAAAGAACAACAAACAAAACTTGACTCACTAAAAAAACAAAAAACAGCTTTTTTGACAAAAAAACTAAAAAAACTTCAAAAACTTTACAATAAACTTGATGATGTAAACTCTTTACAAAAAGAGGCAAAAAAATTTGAATATTACGGCAACCTTGTTTTATCAAACCTTCACAACCTAAAACCATACCAAAAGGTGATAAAACTAAACGACTATAACAACGAGGAGATATCAATAAAACTAGATAAAGAGTTTGGCAATGTTTCAAAAATACCACAATACCTTTTTACAAAAAGCAAAAAAGCAAAACAAAGAGCAAAACACCTACATATAGAAAAAGAATCTCTTAGCTCGAAAATACAACATATAAAACTCTTTATAAATACAATACAAGAGGCAAAAGATATATCAAAAATTGCTCTCCTGTTCCCAAAAAAAGAGAAAAATAAAAAAACCAAACAGGATGATTCTATTGAAGTTTTTCTAATTGAAGGGTACAAAGTGATGCTTGGTAAAAATGAAAAAGGCAATATCTCTTTGCTGCAAAGTGCAAAAGCAAAAGATATATGGATACATATGAAAGAGAGACCCTCTTGCCATGTTATCATTAAAACAGATAAACAAAATATCCCCCTTCATATCATAAAAAGTGCCGCTAGAGTATGTGTTGATTTTACAATGTTTGAAAAAGGGAGGTATTTGGTCGATTATACTCCAAGAAGGGAAGTAAATATACAAAACGGAGCAAATGTATTGTATAATAAGTACAAAACCCTTGAGATAGATACAAGATAATCAGGATATAAAATGGCAATAGGACCAGTTGGAAATGCTATATTTGTCAATCAGATGACGGCAAATGCCACCTCTGTACAAAATGCCCACAACAACCGTGTAGAATTTCAAAACATGATGGCTCAAGTAGCGGCAAACGAGAAACAACAAGAGGTGCTGGAAGTTCGCCCGACAGAAGAAAACCAACAGGTCGATCCAGACAAAGAGCATCAAAAAAACGAAGCAGATCAAGAAAACAAACGAAACAAAGACAACTCCCAACATCAAGAAGATGAAGACAAAACAGACTTTTCACAATACAAACTGGACATCAAAGTCTAATAAAAACAATAATCAATTTATATAAAACATGTTAAAATACATATATCAAATTTATTATTTTGCAATAACCAAGGGATATTATGGGATTTTTTGAAGCATTTATGTCAAACAAACAAAGAGTAGTTACAGGTTTTGCACTTCTTGGTGTATTGCTTGTTGTTGGGTTGATTGACAATCTTTTTATTATGTGGGTTTTTTTGGGTGTGGTTTATCTGATAGCTTTTAAAGAAGCTCAAAAGCTATTTGGTGTAAAAAATGATTCACTCATCATATATGCCGCACTGCTGTGGCTGGTTGCACTTTTTTATCCGTATGGGGATGATCTGTTTGTACTTGCAGGGATCACCTATGCATCTGCCGTTGCTTTTAACAAAGAGTTAAAATGGGATAACTTTTTCCCTTTTATATATCCGACTGCGGGGATGCTTTTTATTTTTACACTCTATCAGGAATATGGTGTATTATCACTATTGTGGCTGCTTATGGTTGTTGCAATGACGGATGTAGGGGCATATACCGTTGGCAAAAACATAGGTAAAACACCTTTTTGTCAAACAAGCCCAAACAAAACAATGGAGGGTGTTGTCGGAGGGATAATCGTAGCAACAGTAAGTGGGGCTTTTATGGGGCTTGGCATTGTTGATTTTAGCATAGCTTTTATTATCTCTGCTTTTGTTTCTATCAGTTCTATTTTTGGCGATCTTTTTGAGAGTCTGCTAAAAAGAAATGCAGGGGTCAAGGACAGCGGAGATATACTGCCCGGACACGGCGGAATACTTGACAGAACAGACGGATACCTTTTTGGGGCGATTGTGATGCTCGTACTCCTAAGAGGTCTTGTATAAATTGGTACTCTTAGGTTCGACAGGCTCAATAGGGGTAAACACTTTAAAGGTTGCAAAAGAGTTTGGCATAGAGGTAGAAGTTTTGGTAGCCGGACAAAACACAGACCTTCTAAACAAGCAGATAAAAATCCACTCTCCAAAAGCAGTGGTAATATCCAACAAAGAGGATATACCAAAAATACAACATCCAAAAGTATATGCGGGGGAGGAAAATATCTTAAAAGTGATAGAAGACTCAAAAAGCAAACTTGTTGTAAATGCACTTGTTGGCTTTTTGGGACTTCGCCCCACTCTAAAATCTCTTGAGTGTGGCAAAAAACTTGCATTGGCAAACAAAGAGAGTCTTGTTGCATGTGGCAACTTTATAGACACTTCAAAAATCCAACCCATTGACTCTGAGCATTTTGGGCTATGGTATCTTCTACAAGACAAAGTAATATCAAAGATGATTATCACAGCAAGTGGCGGTGCCTTTCGCGACTGGGATATAAACAGACTCAAAAATGCAACACTGAGTGATACACAAAAACATCCAAACTGGAACATGGGGCAAAAAATAACCATAGACAGTGCAACAATGGTGAACAAAATGTTTGAGCTTTTAGAAGCAAGATGGCTTTTTGGCGAAGGTCAATATGATGCAATTATAGAAACAAAATCGCTTATACATGCTCTGATAAACTTCAACGACGGAAGCACAACTGCCCACTTTGCAAATGCAAATATGCAACTGCCCATAGCCTATGCACTAAATAAAAAAGTTGACAAAAACATACTCAAACATGTAGATTTGCTGGATGTAAAAACTCTGGAATTTAGAGAGATAGACAAACAAAGATACCCAATATGGCAACTAAAAGAGGATATACTGAAAAACCCCATAAAAGGGATAGTGCTAAATGCCGCAAACGAAGTTGCCATAGATAGATTTGTAAACAAAAAAATAGGTTTTATGGATATAAGCAAAACAATCATAAAAGCATATGAAAAAGATTTTGCCACACCAAAGAGTATAGATGATATTTTTGCTCTGGACAAAGAGATAAGAGAAAACATATGATACTCAGTATAGAAAGCTCATGTGATGACAGTGCTATCGCAATAACAGAGATAAAAACAAAGAAACTGCTGTTTCACAAAAAAATATCTCAGGAGATTGAACACTCTGTCTATGGAGGAGTTGTACCTGAGTTGGCTGCAAGACTTCATGCTCAAACATTGCCCAAAATTCTTGAACAGACAAAGCCCTATTTTAAAAATCTAAAAGCTGTTGCGGTAACATCCACACCCGGTTTGGCAGTAACCCTTGTAGAGGGTGTCACTATGGCAAAAGCTATCTCGGTTGCACTTGATATACCCATAATAGGGGTA
>Ga0256828_1002052_pt1 | contig 12259 bp, 14 predicted proteins | sample CV88metaG_FD_185993 | JGI IMG/M metagenome (GOLD analysis project Ga0256828, IMG submission 185993) | Hydrothermal vent microbial communities from East Pacific Rise, Pacific Ocean - CV88 | ecosystem: Environmental > Aquatic > Marine > Hydrothermal vents | place: Pacific Ocean: East Pacific Rise... | reverse complement strand
TTTAAACAAGGTCTCTCTGTTTGTGGATGGGAATTATAGGAGGATGTTGCTTAGAGTTCGCTTAATGTTTGAGAAGAGTTGCTGAAAGTTTTTGTTTTCTTTTTTAACTGTGAATTGTGGTGATTATGTGTCTATTATCCAACCACCGCCAATAAGTTTATTTTCATCATAAAAAACTGCAGCCTGACCAACGGCAACACCAAATACACTCTCTTTTAATGTAACATATGCTTTTTTGTTTTCAATACGAACATGACAAGGAACTGCTTTTGTTCTATATCTCAATTTAACAGTAGTATCAAAATCTTCTTTATCATCAAACATATTAAGATTATCAAGAATTACACTATTACATGCCAATTCATCTCTTTTGCCTACTACAATTTGATTTTTCTCTGGGATTATTTTTGTAACAAAGTGTGGATCATGTGCACCATTGACTGTAAAGCCTCGACGTTTTCCTATTGTATAGTGCATATAACCTTTATGTTCACCTACAACATTTCCTTTTGTATCTAAAACTTCACCTATTTTATCGACTTCTACATAATCTTTTAAAAGATCTGTATATGTAGTATCAACAAAACATATTTCAGTTGACTCTGATTGTGATGCAAACGATTCTAATCCTTTAATAGAAGATGCAATTCTTTTTATATCACTCTTTTGTCTTTCACCCAAAGGAAATTTTAATCGCGGTAAGATCTCTTTATTGACATAAAAAAGAAAGTAGCTTTGATCTTTTGTATCATCTTGTGCTTGATAGAAGTATTTACCATCTGTTTTAATATAGTGGCCCGTTGCCAAATAATCTGCACCAATTTTATCTGCAAATTCAATCATTGCACCAAATTTCATTGTACGGTTACATAAAGCACAAGGGTTTGGTGTTTTACCTGCTGCATAAGTATCTATAAAAGGTTGAAAAACAGTTGTATTAAATTGTTTCTGCAAATCCAGTACATGAAGTTTAACTCCAGCATAATCTGCAGCTTTTTGTGCACGTGCTTGATGAATTTCATGATAGCCAGGTTTTTCATGAAGTTTCATATAGAGCCCTTCTACTATATAACCCTCTTCTTGAAGTAAGAGTGTTGCTATAGTAGAGTCTACACCTCCACTCATTCCGACAAGAACTCTTTTTTTATTCATCATTCTTAATCTTTAACCTTTTAATTGGTTTAAACGCTCTTTTTTTGTTCCAATAGTTGTAATCTGCACACCAAAGTTTCCATCTACAATTACAACTTCACCTTGAGCAATAACATGATTATCAACTAAGATCTCCAACGGATCATTTGCTAATTGATTTAATTCAATTACTGAACCAATATCCATATTTAAAACATCTTTAAGTAACATTCTCTTTTTACCGATTCTCACCCTCACAGGAAGCTTCACATCCATAATAAGTGCAATGTTTTTCATCTCTTCACTACTAAGACTTACTGCTGCATCAGAGCAATCACTACTTTGTGCAAAAGATTCATCACTGTTACTCTCTTGAGTCGAATTATCAGCATCTGTTGCATATAATGCACTAAAAAGATTTTCATCTATTATGAACATCAAAAGAGAGTTTACACTATCAAGAGCAAATTTATATACATACATTCTACTAAATGCTTCTAAGCTTACTTCATCATTATCTTGTATCAATTCAATATTTTCTACACTAAAAGAGAGGACAGGTAACTCTTTTTGTGCAGATAAAGAGTTCGAGATAGCTCCAAAAATATTTGAGACTATCTCTTTTGCTGCATCAATATCATCATCATTGACATCATCTCTATCACTTGGTTCTTCACCCATCATCATATCAGAGAGTGCTGCTGCTAAATTTGGTGGAAGAGCTACCATTACATCAGCATCAACATCACCACTAACTTTTATCTTAACCAGTACAATTGGAGGTACAATATTTGAGATAATGCTTAACTCTTGTTCTTCTTTTAACTCTAAAGAGGGTGCAACACCGACCAATGCTTCAATGGTACCTACGGTCTCGTCTTCAAATAGTTTCATAAAGTCACTCATCTATAAATCCTCATCTTCTAATAAATCATCTTCATGAATAATATCACGTACACCTGAAATTTTCTCATGTCTCTGTTTTTCTAAACTTTCTAAAGTACGTTTTACCGCATCTTTTTCTGTCTCAATAATCTCTGTGATTTGAATAGATTTACGAAAACGTCGCAAGCCTATCTCACCACGAAATCTCTCTTTACCATCTACAGCCACAGTTACAATATCATCTGCTGCACTTGAAAGGCGTAAAACATCGCCAATCTTTAGATCTAAAATATCTCCCATGGAGAGATCTGCTTCACCAAGATTTGCTTCTACATTTACCTTTGCTCCACCCAAAAGAACCTTTAACTCTGTATTTCGACTCTTTTTAGAGCTCGTCTCATTTAACATAAGATCACGACTCGCAAGTTTTGGTAAAATAGGTTCCAAAGAGATAACTGGATAACAGATATTCATCATACCCGAGGAGTGTCCAATAATAATCTCCATAACAACCATAACAACAATCTCATTTTGTGCAACAATCTGAACAACATTAGGACTTGACTCTTTTGATTCAACTGCAGGATAAACTTCCATAACAGGTCCCCAAGCCTCTTTAAGTGTACTCATCATAACACGTAAAATTGTTTCAAAAAGTGAAAGTTCTATATCTGAAAATTCACGGGAAGCATCAAAAGGTTCACCTTTGCCACCAAGAAGACGATCCAACATTGGAAAAGCAATAGAAGGATTTATCTCAATTACACCACTCCCCTCCAATGGTTTCATAGAAAAAACATTGAATGATGTAGGGTTAGGGAGTGACATTAAAAACTCTCCATAGGTCATCTGATCTACTGAGTGAAGTTGAATCTCAACAATTGAACGCATAATAGAAGAAATTTGTGAGGCCAAACTTCTTGCCATCTTATCATGAACACCACGAAAAGCACGAAGCTGTTCTTTTGAGACACGATTTGGACGTTTAAAATCGTATAATGTAACTTGACGCTGAGGAAGGAGATTATCATCTCCATTTTCTAAGACATCATCACCTTCATCTTCAACAACATCTAAAAGTGCATCAATCTCTTCTTGGGAAAGTATATCTGCCATATTATGCTCCTACCCCCTCTTTAATTTTATGAATTACAGATTTATGTATTTGTGAAATTCTTGACTCTGTAATATTTAAAATATTACTTATCTCTTTTAGAGTCAACTCTTCAAAATAGTAGAGTTGAATTATCATCTGTTCTCTCTCTTTATATGTAGAAAGCACTTTTTTAATTACCTCAACCAATTCATCTTTTTCAATCGCGGCAAGTGCTGCACCTTCATCACCAACTTGCAGTTGATCATGAAGAGGCATAACAGTATAGATATTTGAAGCAACTCGTGCTTCATGTACTTTTTCTACATCAGCATCAAGAATTTTTGCAAGCTCTTCATCAGTAGGCTCTTCATCATGAACAACTCTATACTCTTCAATAGCATAATCTATTTGTTTGACTAATTTTCGACTAGCTCTACTTAAAATATCTAAACTACGAAGATAATCAAGCATTGCACCATAAACTCTCTTTTTCGCATATCCCCAAAAAGAGTCATTCAGTGTCTCATCATATCTACGTGCTAGTTTTATCAGCTCTTCTGTTCCAATTGCAGAGAGGTCTAAAAAATCTACAGAGCTAGGAAGTCTCTCTTTTAAACGATAAGCCATTGCTTTTACTGCAGGAAGATATTGAAGAGCCAATTCATCTTCTTTATGTTTAAGGTCTTGCAAATATGCATTTTCTATCATAATTTTTGTCCTGCAATATCTTCATTATTCATCTTAATAGCTAAATCCGTAATCTTACAAGCAGAGTCAATTAATTTTTCTCTTTTATTGATCTCTTTAACAAACATATCCAATTCTACTTCATGTCTCTCTTTTGGAAAATTATAGGCTTTAATTGTAATAGTTCTATAATAAAATGCAATAATTATATGAGAAAAAAGGTAAAAGAATGTAGTAATTAAAAAAGTATATGTTAAAAGGTCTACAGCATTAAATGATTTTAAAATACCAAAAATTATACCTATAAAAAATCCTAATACTGTAAAAAAATAGACAAAATTTTCACCTAACATACACTATACCTTAACAAAGTTTAAAAATGTTCCATTAATCTTCTAAAAAGACCAGACAGACCACTCTCATTTGAAGTAACCAGCACATTTCGTTCCAGCTTAGCTGCCACTCTATTTGCAATTTGTTCTATATCTCTTGTTGCAGATGCAGATGGATAGAGCATACTAAAAAGGGCTCTTTGTTTAATTGCATTGGAGACCTTACTGTCTGCATTGATTTTTCCAACAAGTTGTAAATCCAAACTTGTTCCAATATTTGCACGAGCCACTTTTTTGATCTTTTCAAAAACACCTACCGCCTCTTTTTCACTCTTAACCTGATTCATAATCATACCAACATCATCACGTAAAGTAGCAATTGTTTTAATTGTTGCGTAGGCATCTGTTATTGCAGCAGGATCAGGAACAGTAACAACAATAACATCATCAGCTGCATTTAAAAACATCTGAATATGTTCACCTATACCTGCACCAGTATCTATAATCATAACATCTAATTTATCCAACACTTGAGCCTCTTCCATAAAACGCTCAAAGAGTGCCATATCCGCATATTTGAGAATCTCATCTCCACTCTCACCAGGAATCAAAATCAAATTTCTAGTAATTGGAATAAGAATATCACTTACTGTTGCTTCGCCTTTGAGTACATGTAAAATATTTTTTTTAATTTTTACATTAAACATTACATCTAAGTTTGCAAGACCAATATCTGCATCAAAGATTCCAACATTAAGACCACGCTGTGCTAGGACATAGGCAAGGTTTGAACTGATAGTACTTTTTCCAACACCACCTTTACCTGAAGTTATAGCAATAAAACGAGTTTTTTTTGATTTCTTCGAACTCGCTTTTGCACTTGAAGCAACAAGTTCTTCAAGCTTTTGCGCTTGATTTCCTATCATACTTTACTCCTGTTAAAACCATGCAACAGACACTCAACCAAAAAATCACTCGATGCTGTCACTAAATCTTCAGGAACCTCTTGTCCTACAGAGAAGTAACTAATTGGTTTTTTAGTCTCATAGGCTAAAGAGAAGATATTACCAAATCCCATTGTCTCATCCAGCTTCGTAAACATTAAAGTATCAATGCCCAAAGATGAAAAATTATCATAAGTCACTTTCATATCTTCATATTTGATAGAACTTGGCATAACCAAAACTACATCGACATGGTACTCTGTTGTATTTGCATTAAGACACTCATGAATCTTCTCTATTTTATTTTTATCATAAGGGGAAGATCCCATCGTATCAATTAAAATATAATCACAATACTTTAAAGAGTCCAGTGCATAAGAAAACTCTGGAGGATCAACAACTGTCTCTATACCGAGCTTCATCATTCTTGCATATTGCATTAGTTGTTCCACCGCACCAATACGATAGGTGTCTAAAACGACCAAACCAACCTTATACTTCTTTTCCATCAAAAAAGAGTAACGCGCTGCCAGTTTTGCAATAGATGTCGTCTTTCCTACTCCGGTAGGTCCAACAAGCATAATCACTTTTTTTGTGCCAAGCGTAGGCGTGCTCTCTCTTCGAATTGGTACCATTTTACGCAAAATTGTCTGAAAATAACGCTTGACTGTTGTTGAATTTTCACGCATTTTTAAAGGCATATGTTCAAGTGTTATCTGCATCAACATATCAAGATGTTCTCTATTCATACCACTTTGAGAAGCCAATCTATAGATTTCAGCAAATTCTGGGGGAATCTGTTGCTCTAAATTTGGAGCTTTTTCATCCCAGAACATATGTTGAATGATCTTGACCTTATCTGTCAATTTATTGATCTCTGCTTTTATCTCTTTGAGCTCTTTTGGTTCTACCACTGTTTTTTGGCTCTCAGCCCGTTGTGGTTCCATATACTCTTTCAAGGGGTCATCTACCACTTTACTTATTTCAGAGATCTGTCTTGCAGCGTTAGAGATATCATACAAAACATCTTGAGATTCATTTTTTAGGCCCTGCTGTTTTGAGAGAGGTTTTTGAACTTTTTGATAAGTTGAAGGGATCATCTCTTCATCAATACCAATAACAATCTCATAAAGAGCTTCACGTCCTAAAGCTTTTTTTTGAATCTCTTTGGTCTCAATGAGCATTCCCTCATCACCAATCTCCATCTTCGCTTTTTTAAGTGCTTCTGATGGAGTACGTCCTGTAAATGTTAATATCTTCATTTTCTAACTCCTGCTAGAGGAATAACAACACTCTCTCGTTCAGACCAAGAGGCATGAGGGATAGTCAAATCTTCTGTTTTTACTATACGGTTATCAAAAAATAGTATATCCAAATCTAATGTCCTTGGTGCATTTGCAAAACTTCTACGTCTGCCAAATCTTTTCTCTACTCTATGCAGATAAGACAAAAATTCTCGTGGTTGCATAGCTGTTTTTAAAACTATAATTGAGTTAAAAAAATCTTCCTGCTCAATATAACCAAAAGGAGGATTTTTTAAAATCAATGATGTTCTTACTAATTCTAATCGCTTATCTCTTTTCAAAAAGAAAAAAAGATGCTCAAATCTACGACGAACATCTCCGATATTTCCTCCAATACCAAGAGTAACTTCATAAGGTAATGAAGTTTTACTCTTTGTAGAGAAAGGAAAGTGCAAACTATGCAGAGAGAGTAAATTCTTTCCTAATTTGCGTGAACGATACATTCTACTATGCTTGTGGTTGTGATGCCTGAGCCTGTGCCTCTTGTGCAGCTTTAATCTCATTCATAATTTGAAACATACCCATCATAGCCAAATGATAACCAAATGGACCAAAACCAATTACTGATGATGCACATACTGGCGCAATTAAATTCTTTTGACGGAAATCTTCACGACGATAGATATTACTAATGTGAACTTCAATAGTAGGAATACTCACAGCAGAGATAGCATCACGAATAGCGATAGAAGTATGTGTATATGCTGCAGCATTGATTATAATACCTTGTGCCTCACCATAACACTCTTGAATTTTATCAACAATCTCACCCTCTAAATTGCTCTGAAAAAACTCTATCTCAACACCATTTTGAGATGCTACTTCTTTCATCTGTGCATGAATCTGCTCTAGTTTCATTGGACCGTAGATGTTTTGTTCGCGAACACCTAACATATTTAAGTTTGGACCTTGAATCACTACTATTTTCATTTTTTACCTTTTTATTTTTATATCTTTAAAGTTTTAGGGTATTATTTTACCTAAATAAAACATAATATAGTTTAAATTTGACACAAAGATAAGAGATATGCAGATAATTGTACCCCATTATATAATGCTACGTAATAAGGTTGTTTCAAACCTTGCTGTAGCATTTGACAAAGAGATAAAAAAGATAGCTTCGTTTGATCAACTCATTGATGAGTTTTCCGATGCCAAAGTAACTACCCTGCGTGAGCACTCACTTCTTATGCCAGGACTTATTAACGCACACGTGCATATAGAGTTTTCCAAGAATAAAACAGAACTCAGTTATGGTGATTTTCTAAATTGGCTCTATAGTGTCATTGAAAATAGAGCTGATCTTATTAATGATTGTGGTGTTGAGTGTATGAAAAAATCAATTGATGCAATGCTTGCCAACGGTATAACAACTTTTGGAGCTATAAGCTCTCAGGCAATGGATCTTGAAGCGTGTGCCAATGCAAAACAGAATGTTGTCTTTTTTAATGAGCTCATAGGTTCACAAGCAACAATGGCAGATGCACTCTATGGAGATTTCATCGCTCGACTAGATGCCTCTAAAACCATAAAACGTGAAGGCTTTTACCCTGCAGTAGCCATCCATTCACCCTACTCTGTTCATCCAATTTTAGTTAAAAAAGCAGTTGAATTGGCTAAAAATGAGAACCTCAGACTAACTGCGCACTTTATGGAAAGTATTGCTGAGAGAGAGTGGCTAGATGAGAGTAAAGGAGATTTCAAAAAGTTCTTTGAAGATCTACTTTCACAGAGTCACAGTGTCGGTTCTGCAGAAGAGTTTTTAGATTACTTTGAAGGTAGTGGTGTTCTACTGACACATGTAACCAATGCCAATCAAAACGAGATAGAGACGATTGCAAAAAATGGACATACAATCATTCACTGTCCTATTTCAAACAGACTTTTGGGCAATCCAACACTCAATATCAAACAACTCAATGAAAATAATATACGCTGGATAGTCGCTACTGACGGGCTGAGTTCAAATTATGATCTTGATCTCTTTGAAGAGATGAAGATTTCACTTTTTATGCATAGTGATGCACCTCTGTTAGAGTTTTCCAAAGCACTTTTAGATGGTGTGACCATTCACGCAGCAGAGGCTTTAGGTCTTAATACCGGTGAAATTGCGGAAGGGAAAAATGCAGATATGCTTGTAGTAGATTTAGAGAATGAACCAACAAAAGAGCTTCCGATTCATTTAATCTTACACAGATATAATATCTCTAAAGTTTACGTTAACGGAAAACTTGAAATTGGAGAGGCTTAATGGAGATCATTAAAAAGATATTTTACCCTATCACCGCGACTATAGACTATATACAAAACCATTTTAAAGCAATGCTCTTTATTCTACTGCTTGCTATACTCTTTATACCTACAAGCCAAAAAGAGTTTACTCATAATAATCTTCAAAAGATTACACTCTCTGGGCCTATTATGGATGCTACAGATATAGTACAAAAGATCAATGCTGCGGCAAAAAACAGTGCGATTAAAGGTGTTCTTCTCATCGTAGATTCTCCAGGTGGTGCAGTTGCACCCTCGGTTGAAATTGCTTATGCCATCAAACGACTACGCGAAAAAAAGCCTGTTGTTGCTTATGCTAAAGGGACAATGGCAAGTGGAAGTTATTATGCCAGCATTTGGGCAAATAAGATCATCGCAAATCCTGGCAGTATGGTAGGGAGTATAGGTGTTATTATGCAAGGGGCTGATGTAAGTGGTCTTATGCATAAAATAGGAATCAAAAGTCAGGTAGTAAAAGCAGGACTTTATAAACAGGTAGGAACAACAGAGAGACCTTGGACAAAATATGAAAAAAATGAGCTCAACAAGGTAATTCAAGGAACATATAATATGTTCACACAAGATGTTGCAGATGCCAGAAAATTAGATATTAAAAAAAGAGATATGTTTGCTAATGCACATATTTTTACTGCAAGCCAAGCCAAAGATGTTGGACTTATTGATGAAGTAGGTGTAGAGTTTGATGCCAAAAATGAAATAATTGTCTTAAGTGGTGTTTCTCATCCCGTCTGGAACAAAGAAGATAAATTTGATAAACTCATCAAAAAATTAGCTGCTACAACGGCAGTAACACTACAGACCTACTTTCCATCACTCACCCTAAGATAAGCGAGTAATAGAGTTTAAAGCTCTATTACTTTTATAACACTATCACTTTTTTGAAAAATTCTCTTTACTCTATCTTGCCAAAGCTCTGCAAACTTTTCAATATCACTCTGCATACAGCTCATCATTTGAGGATCTGCAGGTACAGACGATGGGTTATAGATAACATCAACACTCTTGCCATTATCAACACGAGTAAAACGTGCACTTGATTGAATATCGGCATTAAAATGCATAAGTGAATGACGAGCAAAGTTCCCACCCAAACCTTTAAAACCACTCTTATCTGTAGCACCTGTGATTTGAGAGATAACATTACCTATAACACCGGCAACACCCTCCTCTAAATCTTCTGCAAACTCTACTTTAATAGTACCGCGAACTGCTCTTTGTTCAGGATAGAGAGTCTTTAGAGCAGCCTCTGTCATCAGGTACGCACCTGCAACTGTTGGACATGAGTGTCCTGCTGCTTTTACGACTTCTATATAAGAGATCTCATACTCACCGTTTTCAAATGCGCCTAAAACTTTGGCTAAGGGATCTGTTAAAGCGATACTTGCAACACTATCATAAAATTCTGGATATTTCATCTATATTTTCCTTTTGTTTAAGACTTTTGCTTCTATGACTATACTTTCACTTTGTAGTTCAAAACGATCATCAACATTGAGTTGTGATATATCTATTACCTTCTTGTTGCGTGAGAGTTGAGCAAAACCTTTTTTTGTTTTTAATTTCGGATGGTTGGATTCTAACATCTTTTGCAGATTAATAAGTTGATTTTGAGCAAGAGTCAACAGAGCTTCAATCGCTTGAGGAAAACGATCCTTGATGTTTTGCAGCTCTTTTGTTTTTGAACTGATCTTAAACTCAATATTTTGAGAAAAAGCCTCACGCAACTGTGTTATTGTCTCTCTTTGTTGCTGCATCTTTTTCTCAACGGAGTGTTGTATATATGATTGTTTCAGGTGCTCAAGTTCTTGCTTTTTATTGTCTGCTTTTTGTCTAAGTAGTTGCGTGAGCTGTTCACTCAATCCATCTAAAGTCATCAAAAGCTCATTGGAATCCGGAAGTATCATCTCCATAGCTGCACTCGGGGTCGGCGCTCTCAAATCTGCTACAAAATCACTAATAAGCCAATCTATTTCATGTCCGACTGCTGAGACTATAGGAGTATGAGCATAAAATATTGCATCTGCTACAATCTCTTCATTAAATGCCCACAGATCCTCTATGCTTCCGCCACCACGTCCAATAACAATAATGTCATACTCTTTTGTATCTGCTGTTTGTATTGCGTGAGCGATGGAAGCAGCTGCACTCTCACCCTGAACCAAAACATCATAAATATCTATCTCTAAAGCTCTGTAACGAGCATTGGCAACACGCAGCATATCTTGCAGAGCTGCACCGGTTGCAGAGGTGATAAGTGCAATCTTTTGTGGGAATTTTGGAAGCGCTTTTTTTCTCTCAGGAGCAAAATAGCCTTGTTGTGAGAGTTTTTGTTTGAGCTGTTCATAGGCTAACGCCAAGGCTCCCTGCCCTGACGGTTCAATAGAAAAACAGTTTATCTGATAACTTCCACGAGGTTTATAGAGTGTCAAGGCACCATCAATAATAACTTTTTGTCCCTCTTTAAGTTGAAACTTGAGTTTTGAAGCATTCCCTCGAAACATCACACAACTGATGGCAGAGTCTCTATCTTTTAAAGTAAAGTAGATATGTCCTGAGTTATGAAAGGTAATGCGAGAGAGTTCCCCCTCCACAAAGACACGGGAAAAGCTCTCTTCTAAAAGATGTTTTATCTGTTCGTTAAGTGCTGAGACAGAGAGTGTATGCACCTAAGAATTCCTACTTTTTACGAGCAATCATTAAAGTAGAGATGTCCATAGAAAAGCTTTGAGTATGAAGCATCTCAAAACCGGCTTTCTCTAGCTCTGCTTGCATTCCCTGAATAGTTACAAAGTTTTCAATAGAGTCTGGTAAGTAAGTGTATGCTTCCAAGTTTTTTGAAATTGCTCCACCTACATAAGGAAGAATTTTGTGCATATATATATCACGAATTTTTTTAAGGATGTTTTTGTTCTCATCTTTCATAAACTCTAAAATAACAACAAGTCCATCTTTTTTGAGTACTCTGTTAAACTCATAAAATGCCTCTTGGCGCTCTACAACATTACGAATACCATAGGTTATACTGAGCATATCGGCAGTTGCATCTTCAAGGGGGATCTCTGTCGCTTTTGCGATATGGTAATGAAAATCAGGGAATTTTTTACGCGCAACATCGACCATACCGTTTGATGGATCAACACCAACAAACTCTTTAATACTAACACCAGCTTTTTGTGCTTGCTTTTGCCAATATCCCATCATATCACCTGTACCACAAGCAACATCAACGATCTTATCTATCTCTTTTTTTCCATAATAATCAAATGAGAGATCACACGCTTTTTTACGCCATGAAATATCTACACCCATGCTCATTACACGGTTTGCAGTATCATATGTTGAGGCAATATCATCAAACATAGAGACAATTTTCTCCTGTTTAACATCACCCTCTTGTTCTAAAATACTCATCTATCCATCCTTTTCATCCACGTTATTATATCTTCGCTCTCTTTATCCACATTTAAAAACTCAAACTTATCATCTGCAAACTTTATTGATTCTTCTCCACCAAGTGATGGGGCAATGTAAGAGAGATAGTAATCTACAATATCTCGAGTAAGTGCATACATTTTACTACCACCCTCT
>Ga0256828_1002051_pt1 | contig 12262 bp, 14 predicted proteins | sample CV88metaG_FD_185993 | JGI IMG/M metagenome (GOLD analysis project Ga0256828, IMG submission 185993) | Hydrothermal vent microbial communities from East Pacific Rise, Pacific Ocean - CV88 | ecosystem: Environmental > Aquatic > Marine > Hydrothermal vents | place: Pacific Ocean: East Pacific Rise... | reverse complement strand
TATCATTTCCAATATATAATCCTACATGTGTAATTGGAATATGTCTCTTTTTATCTGTTAAGAAAAATAGCAAATCTCCCTTTTTTAATCTACTTCTCTTTACCGTTTTTCCAATTTTAGATTGTTGATATGCAGTTCTTGGAAGGTTAATTCCAGCTTTTGCATATATATATCTTATATATCCCGAGCAATCAAACCCTTTGGGAGTTGTGCCACCCCACACATATCTACCCCCTAAAAATCGTTTTGCCTCCTTTATTACCCTATTTTTAAAACTGTTTCTATTTTTAGTTGTAAGTTTTGAGAGAAGTTTTTTCTCCTCCTTTAGGAGGCTATCAAAGTATATATTTCTCTTATGTTTTATCCTCTTTGAGGTTAAGACTTTTCCATCTCTAGTTTTAATTATAAAAAGATTTTGGCGTGAAAATAGGTTAAGAGTTAAAATCAATATTAAAATAAGAAATCTCTTCATAACTTTTCCTATTTTTTAAGATAATTATATCTTAAAAAGTTATAGAAAAAGTTTAAGAAAAAATAAAGAATTACCTTTTAAGTTTATCTGCTCTAGGGTAGATAAATACAGCTTTTCTATATACTACAACTCTCTCAGGCTCATCTGTGGCATAAGCTTTTAGAGTAACTGTAATTGGTGTATCTTTTGTATTATCATCTATAAGTTTCTCTTTTGTAGATAGAACTAAAACTTTTTTAGCAAGTTTACCGGGTTTTAGAGTTATCTGTTTAAATCTCTTAATATCTATTCTATCCTTATACTCTCCAATGACCTCAACCTTATATGTGTGTGGTTTACTATCGGTATTTTGGAATAGAAGCAGGAAGTTATTTTCTACCACTCCACCATCTTTCACTTTATAGAGTTGAGTTGTCTTATTTATATTTAAGAGCATATACTCCTTTTTTCCACCCATAAAGAATAGTCCAGCAAAGATTAAAATAATTGCACCAAGATACATAAATGTTTTAGGACGCCAAATTTTAGTCTTTTTACCATTTACCACCTCATTTATACTACTCCATCTAACTAGAGACTCTTTTCCAAGTTTACCCATAACTTTACTACAGGCATCAACACACTCCAAGCAGTTAATACACTCTAGTTGTGTCCCCTTTCTAATATCTATATGGGTTGGACAGACTGTTACACAGTGTTCACAGGCTACACAATCGGCATCTTCTGGAAGGTCTCTCTTCTTAAATATAACTTTATTTTTATGCTCATCATATATCTTTCCTCCTCTCTTTTCATCATATATAGCTTGGAGAGTATCCTCATCATATAGCACAGATTGAACTCTTGAGTATGGGCAGACATATATACACCAATCCTCTTTTAAGAAGATAATATCATATATTAAAAATAGGGCAGTTCCAAGCCAAAATCCAAGTAGTATCTTATGCTCCATAGGATTTGAGAGATATTTAAAAAAGTCTTCAGGTGGCACAAAAAACCATAAAAAGTTTGCACTAGCAATTAGTGAAAGAGCAGTCCATATTACTATTCCAATCACCCTCTTAGTGGCATTTTCAGGTTTTGAGTAGTCCGGTTCCTTCTGCTTATTGCTAATTCTCTTTCTAAGCTTTAAGAGTTTTGTTTCGATTAGGTCTCTATATATAACCCTAAATATTGTTTGGGGACAAGCCCAGCCACAAAAGGCTCTTCCTCCAATAGCTGTAATTGCAAATATACCAATAAATAGTAACATTAGAATAAATGGCATAAGATAAAGCTCTTGCATATCAAAAGCTGTTCCCATTAGATGTAACTGTTTCTTATCGAATGATAGAAGAAATATGTGATTTCCTCCAATTTTTATAAATGGTAATATTAGAGAAAAGATAGTAGCTATACCATAAGCGTAATATCTTTTTATTCTATACTCCATAAAAGACTCCTTCTAATTTTTTGATATAATACTCATATAATATAAAAAAAAAGATAGATTTCTTCTTTATATTTTAAAAGATTATAATTATCATAATAAAGAATTATAACCAATGTTATAAAAAGTTACAAAGGATATTAATTGCCAAAAGTAAAATGTAGCCATTGTCAGCTAGAGTTTGATGAGTCCATAATGATTAGAGAAGCCGAAAATCCAGAGCTTTATTTCTGTTGTAATGGTTGTCAGGGGGTATATCACCTTTTAAAAAGTGATGGGTTGGATAGCTTTTATGAGAAGATTGGAAATAATAAACTATCTCCCCCAATAGTAACAAATAGTGACACTTTAACATTTGATATGGAGAGTTTTAAAAAGCGATATATAAAGAGAACTAAAGATGGATTTAGCTCAATAGATTTAATAATTGAGGGTATCCACTGTTCAGCTTGTGTATGGTTAAATGAGAAGGTTTTATCAAAACTAGATGGAGTAGTTGAGGCAAATATCAACTTTACAAATAATAAAGCGAGAGTGGTATGGGATAATGAGGTTGTTGCTCTATCTAAAATAATAGATACAATTAGAAATATTGGGTATAACGCCTATCCGTATGAGAGAAGTAGTGAAGAGGTAAAGGCGACAAAGAGTAGAAGAGACTATTTTATGAGAATGGCAGTTGCAATATTTTCTAGTATGAATATAATGATGATAGATATTGCAAAGTATGCCGGTTTTTTTAGTGGAATTAAGCCCGAAACCTTAAAGTTAATACATATTGCAGAGTTTATATTTGCAACTCCAGTTCTATTTTATAGTGGATGGATATTCTTTAGAGGAGCATATTATGGACTAAAAAATAGAATTATCAATATGGATTTACTTGTTATATCCGGTGCTACACTTACATATATATATTCTATAGCTGTTCTATTTGGTCTAAAGGGGCATAGCTATTTTGACTCTGTGGCAATGATAATAACTTTTGTTTTAGTTGGAAAATATTTGGAGGTTTTGGGTAAAAAGAGTGCAGTAGATACTATGGATACAATTCGCTCTAAAATGCCACTAGAGGTTACCGTTATAAAAGACAATTCAAAAGTTATAACTCCTATTGATTCTGTTGAGGTTGGAGATACTATTGAGGTTAAAAATGGTGAGAGGGTTGGAGTCGATGGGGTTTTAATTAGCTCTGAGGGGCTATTTGATGAGAGTAGTTTAAGTGGTGAGTCTATCCCTATCGAGAAGAGAGAGGGGGATAAGGTTTATAGTGGCACAATTAATGTGGGGCAGGTTATTAGATTTAAAGCTACAAGCAACTATGCAGACTCAACCATAAGTAGTATTATAAATCTTTTGGAGGACTCTCTAAACTCTAAACCGGAGATTGAAAATAGGGCAAATGAGCTATCTAAATACTTCTCTATTACAATTTTAAGTTTAGCAATCTTAACATTTATTGGGTGGTTTATAGGCACATCAGATTTTGAACGCTCACTAATTGTGGCAATATCTGTAATTGTAATTGCTTGTCCTTGTGCTTTAGCTCTTGCCACTCCAATTGCTTCACTTGTTGGTATCTCTTTTGCATCAGAGAGGGGGATTTTATTTAAAGAGGCAAAATTTATTGAGACACTCTCAAAAGCAGATACTATTATATTTGATAAGACGGGAACTCTTACAAATGGAGATTTAAAGGTAGTAAACTCTCCAAAGGTAGATAGAGACTATTTAGATATTTTATATACACTCTCAAGTGGCTCTAACCACCCGGTAAGTTTGGCAATAAAGAGATATTTGGAAGATAACTACTCAAATCTAAAACTTTTAGAGTTGGAGAGTATAAATCAGGTTCAGGGAATGGGACTTGAGGCGAAATATGGTTCAAGTGAAATTTTAGGGGGTAGCTCTAAACTCTTAAAATTAAAAGGGATAGATATTAATAGCTCCAATTTTACAGATTACTTTTTTGTAGTCAATAGAGAGATTATCGCCTCATTTAGATTAGAAGATACCCTAAAAGATGGAGCAAAAGATTTAATCTCATATTTAAAGAGTATTAATTTAGATATTATATTGGCAACTGGAGATAATAGAGGTGTAGCAGATAAGATAGGTAAATCTTTAAATATTGGAGATATTAGGGCTGAACTATCCCCTTTTGATAAGGCAAATTTAGTAGATTCCCTAAAAGAGGAGAATAGAAATGTAGTCATGGTAGGAGATGGAATAAATGACTCTCTCGCTCTATCTAAGGCTGATATATCTATTGTAATGGGGAGTGGTGCAGATATTGCCCTTAGTGTTAGCGATATTGTAATTTTAAATAACTCTCTAAAATCTATTAAGTATAGCCTCTTTATATCCAAGAGAACTTTTAAATTTATTAAGCAAAATTTAGCTATATCTCTAGTCTATAACTCTATTACTATTCCAATAGCAGTGGCAGGATATGTTATCCCTTTAGTTGCAGCTATATCTATGAGCTTTAGTTCGCTACTTGTTGTTGGAAACTCTATGAGAATAAAATTAAGGGAGATAGATTGAGTAATATTTTAATGTTAGAGCTGATTGTAGGTTTGGTTGTAAGTTTTACTCTACTTGGCATATTGATTTGGGCGATAAGAGATGGACAGTTTGAAGATAGAAAAAAGATGATGGACGGTCTGCTATTTGATAGTGAAGAGGATTTAAGAGATGCAGTAGAGAGGGAGAATAGAAGAAAAGAGCTATTGGAGAAAAAGGGTTTAAAAGAGAGTAAATAATGTTTTAATAAATATAACTAATATAAAAAAAAATGTTCTTTTTTATTGTATTTCTCCAATTTTTTTTATATAATCCCCTCTGTAAATATTATAAATATTTATAAAATAAATAATAAAGGGTTATGTGAATGAGAAAAACTTTGCTGATTTCATTGGCTTTAATAGTCTCATCATCTATCAGTTTTGCTAATGATAAACTTACACAAGATGATGTAAATATGCTTTTTAGTAAAAAGGTTTCAAAAGATATCTCTGTTTTATCAAAGAGAGAGATGAAAGAGACACAAGGTAAGGCTTTAAGTATGCCAGAGATGCCATCTATTGGTGGAGTTGGTGGAACTGCAACTGCAATTGAAATGCCTTCGATTGAAGGGGTTAGTGAAAGTGGTTCAGCAATCGAAATGCCAGAAATGCCAACAATTGGTGGAGTCGGTGGAGTATAGATTTTAGATTTATCTTCTCACTAAATTTTAGTGAGGAGTAGATTTATATTTTTTATGAGAAGAGCAATAGTTATATTATTTGTAATATTGTTTGCAGATGCTAAGCCATTAGAAATAGATGATATTTTAACAAAGAGAAATAGCTATAAGATAGATTTTGTTATATCTTATATAAATATTGAAAAAGAGCAGGGATTATTGGCACCAATGGAATATCAGACAAGAAGTGGTGATATAGTGACAATCCCAACTTTTTTAGGAGATGAGAGGATAAATCAGGACTATTTTAATTATGCCATAAATTTTAAGTATGGATTAACTAATAGGCTTGAACTTTTCTCTCTTTTAAACTTTTATACATCAACTATTTACTATACTAAATCTTCAATATTTGGTTCAAAAAACGATAACGATTTTAATTCATGGGTTTTAGGTTTTAATTATCAATTAAAGAGGGAAGATTCTAAACCAGCACTTTTATTAGGTGGAATGCTAACTGCTATAGAGCATTTAAAATTTAGTGTAGATGGCACAACAGAGAGAGATAGTTTGGCTTTTAAAAGTTATAAATTATCTACTACTACATATTATAGTGTTGACCCTTTGGTGTATCTTTTAAATCTCTCATATTATGTAAATAGAAAAAAGAGTTTAGATAATATATATATTGATAATTCGGATATATTTATAATCTCTCCACAACTATATTTTGCTATAAATCCATATAGCAGTATAAATTTTGGTTTAAAATATTCTCATTTTGGAAAAAATAGATTAAATGGTAAAGTTGTCTCAAATAGTGGTTCTGATATTGGTTTTATATTTGGTAGTAGTTATGAGATAAGTAACTCTCTTCTATTTAACTTAACTGCTCTACACTCTAAGCAGTTAAATATATCAAAAGATAGTATCTCCATAGGTTTTTCTTATAGTTTTTAAAATATGAAATATCTTATTTTTACCTTTATTGCCCTTATTGCAGATACAAATATATTTTTGGATAGTAGTTTAGAGTTAAAAAAGAGGGATATTAGCTCGTGGATAGAGCTTAAGAATAGAAATCTTATAAGACAGAGATATGACTACTCTTGTGGAAGTGCATCTCTTGCTACTATATTAAAATACTTTTATAACCAAAATATTGACGAGAGAGATATATTAAAAGATATATTAAACCAAAAAAGAGATAAAAAATCTTATAGATATGTGGGATTATCATTTTTAGATTTGGAAAATTTTGTTAAGAGAGTGGGTTTTAAAGCTATTGGTCTATCTTTAAATATAGATTCTCTAAAGAGTTTAAAAATTCCTGTAATACTCTATATTAGAGTTAGAGATGATTCTCATTTTACAGTATTTAAGGGTATTAACGATAATTTTGTATATTTAGCCGACCCATCTTTTGGAAATATTAAAATTAGATTATCTAAATTTAAAGAGATGTTCTATTTAGCAAATGGTAAAAATAGAGCTGGAAGAATTTTGGCAATAGTTCCTATAGATAAAAAGTTAAAATTTAATAAAGATTTCTTTAGTTTAGAAGAAAATAGCAATTTATATAAAAATTTAATCTTTAACCAAACTTTTAATTAGTTAAATTTGAGTGCTTAAAATTGTTACGAATACATTTTAACATATTTAAATCTAATTGTTTTATATAAGTATTTTAAAATAAACAACTCTATCTTCATGCCATATTTTTGTCAGAGTTTTAAGTGTAAATTAATACTTATCTTTATAACATAAAAGCTAGATAGTTTCATATCTGTTACTATTCTATTTCAATTTTTTAAATTTTGCGAGGAGGTATTGATGCAAAGCTCACAGCTTGAGTATGACTACTCAGTAGTAAAGCTGTTTACTTTTACTACAATTTTGTTTGGTATCGTAGGAATGACGATTGGTGTGATTTTAGCATTTCAGTTGGCTTTCCCAGAACTTAGCAATTTAGCAGGAGAGTATGGGACATTTGGAAGATTAAGACCAATACATACTAATGGGGTTGCTTTTGGATTTACCCTTAGTGGTATTTTTGCAACATGGTATTATGTGGGTCAAAGAACTCTAAAGATGTCTCTAAAAGAGTCTCCATTTCTAATGAAGGTGGCAAAGGCTCATTTCTGGCTATATTTCTTAACCATAGCTTTGGCAGTTGTAACACTAATGAATGGATATACAACTTCTAAAGAGTATGCAGAGCTAGAGTGGCCACTAGACCTACTTATTGTTGTATGGTGGGTTCTTTGGGGAGTTGCTATGTTTGGTATGATTGGTATGAGAAGAGAGAGAGCAATCTATGTATCTATCTGGTATTATATGTCATCATTCATAGCTATTGCAATGCTGTTTATATTTAATAATATGGAGGTTCCTACATTCTTTTGGAGTGGAGATGCACCTAGTTCAATGATGCACTCAATCTCTATGTATAGTGGAACAAACGATGCTTTAGTTCAGTGGTGGTATGGACACAATGCTGTGGCATTCGTTTTTACAACTCCAATTATCGGTATGATTTATTACTATCTACCAAAAGAGTCAGGGCAACCCGTATTCTCATATAAGCTATCTGTTTTAGCATTCTGGGGACTTATGTTTGTATATCTATGGGCTGGTGGACACCACCTATTATATTCAACTGTGCCGGATTGGATGCAGACAATGGGTTCAGCTATGTCTGTTGTTCTAATTTTACCATCTTGGGGTAGTGCAATTAATATGCTACTTACTATGAAGGGTGAATGGCAACAGCTTCAGACATCTCCATTAATTAAGTTTATGATTTTAGCATCAACATTCTATATGTTATCAACAATAGAGGGACCAATTCAAGCTATTAAATCGGTAAATGCTATTGCTCACTTTACAGATTGGATTCCGGGTCATGTTCATGATGGTGTTCTTGGTTGGGTTGGATTTATGACAATTGCGTCACTATACCATATGGCACCTAGAATGTTTAAGAGAGAAATTTACTCTAAAAAATTAATGGATATGCAGTTTTGGTTACAGACAACAGGTATTGTTCTATATTTTACAAGTATGTGGATTGCAGGTATTACTCAAGGTATGATGTGGAGAGCTTATGATGAGTATGGTTCTCTTCTATATTCATTTATTGATACAGTTGAGGTATTACACCCATACTATACATTGAGAGCTATTGGTGGATTATTCTATTTAATTGGGTTCTTTATGTTTGCATATAATATGTATATGACGGCAAAAGTTGGTAGAGTTCTTGATAGAGAACCGGCAAATGCGTCGCCTATGGCATAAGATAGAAGGAGGTTAGAGTATGTTTCATTGGTTAGAACAGAGACCATTTTTCTTTGCAGTATTTCTATTTTTAACAGTTGCTTTTGCAGGATTTATTGAGGCAATTCCAGATTTTGCAAAAGCCTCCCAACCAACTGTTGGGACAAAACCATTTACAGTATTGCAATTAGCAGGTAAACAGGTTTATATTAAAGAGAGTTGTAACGCTTGTCACTCTCAATTAATTAGACCGTTTAAATCGGAGACAGATAGATATGGTATGTATTCACTAAGTGGAGAGTATGCGTATGATAGACCATTTCTTTGGGGTTCTAAGAGAACAGGTCCAGATTTACACAGAGTTGGAAATTATAGAACAACTGAGTGGCATGAAAATCATATGATTGACCCAGCATCGGTAGTTCCGGGTTCTATTATGCCAAAATATCCACATCTATTTACAGAGAATGCAGATATTGCAACAGCTTATGCTAATGCAAATACTCAAAAACATCTATTCGGTGTGCCGTATGACCAAAAGGGTATGCCAAAACTTGGAACTTGGAAAGATGCAGAGGCTCAAGCATTGGAAGATGCTAAAAAGATAGCAGCAGATATGAAAAACCAAGCTGTAAAAGATGCTGTGGCAAAAGGTGAAATTCCGGAAATTGTAGCACTAATTGCTTATTTAAATTCTTTAAAATAAGAGGGTAAAAGTATGAGTCAAGAGACGGCACTAATAATAGCCGGATATGGTAAATTTTTTCTAATTCTATTTATCTTTATCATATTTTACAGTTATGCTTTTTCAATATATAGAAGGCAAAAGACGGGAGAGAGAGATTTTGAGAAGTATTCAAAGCTAGTGCTTGATGATTCTCTTGATTCACCTCCTCTTGAAAAGAGAGAGAGAAAAAAATCTTAAGGAGGTAATAGTAGTATGAAGAAGATGGTCATAGGTGGAGTTGTTTTAATTGTTGTTTTAATGGCTGCCACTTTTTTTGGAGCAGGAGATGCCTTTCAGAGTGGTGACTATGTAAATATCTTAACAATGCTTGGTGCATTAGCAGTTATCTCAATTACAGTAGCTACTGCACTAAAGTATGTAAATCAGATTAAAAATGATACAGCTACTGGAGAGTTAGCTGATGAGAGTTGGGATGGGATTGGTGAATTTAAAAATCCTATTCCTTCTGGTTGGGGACTAATTTTTATTGGAAGTATTATATGGATGTTGTGGTATTTCTATTATGGGTATCCAACAAATCAATTCTCTCAAATTGGTCAATATAATGAAGAGGTAAAGGAGAGTAACGCAAAATTTGCTGAGACTTGGAAAAACCCAAGTAAAGATACTCTAATTGCAATGGGTGAGTCTGTATTTTTGGTTCAATGTGCACCATGTCACGGAGTTGATGCTGAGGGGATTGAAGGAAAAGCACAAGATTTAACCCATAGAATTAGTAAAGAGCAGGTGCTATATACTATTGAGCATGGTCAAAACAGTTTAGGTTATGCAATGGGTGCTATGCCTCCTAATATGGCGAGTGGAGATGATGCTAAAGCTATTGCAAAATATGTAGCAGGTGGTTTAAAGGGAGAGGCTCCGGCATCATTTGGAGCTTGTGCAGGTTGTCATGGGGCAGACGGAAAAGGCAATGCAGGAACAGCACCAAACCTAAAAGAGTATGATGAGATTTTAGTTACTCATGTATTAGAACATGGTAAAAAAGGTGCGATTGGAACAATGCCAAGCTTTAAAGGAAGATTGAACTCTACACAAATTAAAGCAGTAGCTGCATATTTAGATTCAATTAAGGCAGGAGAGTAATATGGCAGGAAATACACAAATTGACCCAAATAGAGAGGGTGGACTATTTAGTTTTATGCACGGTTTAACCGGTTACTTTGTATTTTTAGTAATATTTTTAGGTATAGTATTTACCCTTACCTATAAGGCTATTGTTGTCCAAAATGAGAATGCTACTAAATTTTATAAGGTAAATCAAGATTTAGATGGATTAAAATTTAAGAGTCCAGATAACTATAAACAGAGAAGTGTAGTAGGAGAGAAGTAATGGATAAAGTTATTGGTATATTATTGGTTATTTCGGCGATTGCAACTATTATGTTGTCATTTGGTGACCCAACAAGGGTTTTTGTAGGTTAATGAGAAGATTATTTAAAACTATCGGAGCAATTTTTTTGCTCCTCTTCCTCTTTAGTTCACTCTCTAGTGCAGACATAAATAAAACTCTTATAAATATAGATAGTAGATTTCTCCTAAAGGGTAGAGAGAATATTGACCCTAGAGTTATCTATAAGATAGATATAATGGGAAAAGAGCTGTATAATAAGAGTGGTATAAGTGTATATCTATATGCTGTAAATAGATATGGAGCTACAAATTTTAGTAGTATGGAGCAGAAAATTGCCTATATTAAGAGTTTTGAGCAGAATATTACAAAAAATTTGACCCCCCCATTTGTAGTTCTAACTCTATCTTTAGATGATACGCATGTAAATATATTGGCAAGTCCAGATGTAGCATCTATGTTGGATAAAGACAAAATCTTAGACCGTCATATTGTGCCACTATTGGCTTCAAAAGATAAAAATAGTCTCTATGCAAAGGTTTCAGCTGCTATGTTAAATGGATACGCTTCTATTGTAGATTCCATTGCTAAAGAGAGTGGTTTTGAATTGGAGTCTAGTATAGGAAGTGAAGGTGAGATAGCATCTACTATCTGGAGAGTATTTATGTATTCTATTGTAGTCATAGGTTTAATTTTATACACTTATGCAGTTTTAAGAGCAAGGAAAAATTAGATGAGAATAAAGAAGTATCAGTTGTGGTTACTATTTTTCTTTTTTATTTTTGGATTTACATTTAGTCTAATTATATGGACTGTTAAGAGTGCAGAAGATACTCCTGTATATGAGGATAGGAGTTTTTTAAGTAACTATCACAGTGTTGATGATAAGTTTAACGATATAATGTCTAGTAATAGAGAGTTTTCTAAAAAATATAGTGTTCAATTTAATATAAATGGGAATATAGTTGAGGGTCTAAATGTAAATGATATATATCTTGGTCAGCGTTCACTAGAGAAGGGTGGAAGACATAAAGATTTTCTAAATTTTGGAGATAAAAACTCTATTACTATCTCAATTAGAGAGAAAAATAGTTCAAAAGTTGTAACAGATGCAAATATAACTCTACTCTTTAGTAGGGCGATAGAGTCAAATGGGGATATGGAGTTAAATAGCACAAAAGCTATCGATGGTCTATATAAATTTCATGCAAATATTCCATATAGAGGATATTGGAATTTAAATGCAAAGTTGATTGTGGGTAGTAGTATTGGTTACTTTTTTATAAAAACAGATACAAAGGATTAAGGTTTAGATATTTTTTTATAGAAAAATATCATTTTTTATCACTTTTCTCTTTTAATTAAGAGTAATTTTATCTGATTTGAACTATAATTGCTAATATCTTAAGTGTTGAGAGAGATGTAAAAATTATTTTTCCATTCCTCCTTTGATACTCTTCCCCTATGTACCATTGTAACTCTTCTCAATACTTAAGATTAATAACTAGTTTGATATAATTCTTAAAAAGATTGGATACTCTTTAAATGTATTGGTTTCAATTTGATAGAAGAATTTTACAGCAGTTTAATTTTATATTGATATTACAACTATTTCCCCTCTTTGTGTTATCCTCTTATCTTGTGTATGAGATAAACCCATCTCTATTTAATAAGCAGATGGTATATTACTCTTTAGCCGTGGTGGTATTCTTTGTGGCTTTTTTAATCCCATGGAGAAAATATCAATGGTTAGTTCCTGTTCTATATTGGGTAAATCTACTTCTATTACTAAGTGTAGA
>Ga0256828_1002050_pt1 | contig 12262 bp, 8 predicted proteins | sample CV88metaG_FD_185993 | JGI IMG/M metagenome (GOLD analysis project Ga0256828, IMG submission 185993) | Hydrothermal vent microbial communities from East Pacific Rise, Pacific Ocean - CV88 | ecosystem: Environmental > Aquatic > Marine > Hydrothermal vents | place: Pacific Ocean: East Pacific Rise... | reverse complement strand
AACATTGAAAGCTCGTATCCATCTAAGAACTCTTCAACAATCACTTTTTTCCCAGCATCACCAAAGCTTTTTCCACTTAACATCTCACCAATAGCTTTTTTAGCTTCATCATGGCTTTGAGCGATAATCACACCTTTACCACCACAAAGACCATCTGCTTTGACAACAATTGGTGCACTTAAAGTATCTGTAAATTTATATAAATCTTCAATAGAATCGCTCTCTATATAAGCGGCTGTTGGTATATTATATTTTGCAAGAAAATTTTTCATATACACTTTAGAACCCTCAAGCTGAGCAGCCTCTTTACTTGGTCCAAAAATTGTAAGTCCATTCGCCTTGAAGATATCTACAACACCATCAACCAAAGGAGCTTCAGGACCTACAATTGTAAGTTCTATATCATTTTCTTTGGCAAACGATGCTAGCTCATTATAATCTTTAATATTTAGGTTTGTCCCTAACTTTGTCGTTGCTCCATTTCCGGGTTGAAAGAAAAGTTCATGCTCATCTTCCTCATTTTTCATTGCACGAGCAATAGAGTACTCACGACCACCAGAACCTAAAATTAATATCTTCATTAACATCTCCATAAATAAAAAAAGTATCTACTAAATTTATAGATACAAACTTAGTAAATACTTTTATTGATTAGCCCAGACAGCCGTTTCGCGTTTGGTTCGGTTCTCAGAGCCGAATTTGGGTGAAGAGAGTAAAAACTAACGGCGGCATTTTCTCGACAGAGTTAACATATCTCAAACGATAACACCGACACATGTAATCACTACTAGTTCACAATTTGAATATGTAGAACCCTCATAAGTGCGATTACTCGAACTATCTAGACTAATAATGTATTATACAAAATTCTTACTTGATTTAATTTTAGTTTTCTTTTAAATAGTGGTCTATATCTGTAAATAACTTTTCTAAGCTCTTCGCATAAAAAGAAACTAGTTCATGCCAATTACTTCGTGAGCCTTTTTCAAATTCATATTCCATCGCGGCAGCACTCTCGCATAACTTGTAAGCCCCTATATTCAGTGCTACATCTTTAATATCCATAGACTTCCTACGAGCCTCTTTAAAATGCCCATCTCTACACAATTCTTCCAAGGCGACTGCAGAGTTCAAATACATCACTTTAAAATCTTTTAAAATCGATTTATAAAAATCAATGTCATTATTGCATCGATTTAAGCCAATAGTTACAGAAAGTTCTTCATATTCCTCTTTTTCAGGGGTATTATGAATGAGCTCTTTATTTTCTTGTATTTTTACTCCCCTTGCACTTAAAATATCTAAAATCTTTTTATAAAATATATCTACAATTATAGGTTTTGCTATATGACCTTGCATTCCCACTGCAAATGCTTTTTCAATTGCTTCATCCATTACATCGGCTGTTAAAGCTAAAATTGGAATATCGTTATATTTTTGATTTTTACGAATCTCTTTTGCTGCCTCGTAACCATTAATATTTGGCATATTTATATCCATAAGAATCAAATCAATAGGAATATCTTTATTGACTAAATCAATTACCTCTTGACCATCTACCACAAAAGTAAGTTCTATTCCTGTATTTGACAATAAACCTGCTATCACTTTATGATTAAGAATATTATCTTCAGCGACTAAAATCTTTTTATCTTTATATTCACCTAGCTGCTCTTTAAGAGTTTTTATTTTTAGTGAATTCTCTAAATTTTTCATCTCATAAAGTTCAACTATTAAGTTTAAAATACTTTGTTGTGTAAATGGCGTTTTAAAATAAGCATCTACTTTTAAACTATGGAGCATTTTCATATTAAAACTACTATTTAACTCATTAAGTAGTACTACTTTACATTGACCTTTAGCATATCTTTTAATCTCTTGTATCTTTTTGACTGCAAACTTACTAAGATCATTTTGGTGAATTACAACAATATCAAACTGCATATCTGCTTCAAATACAGCTTCTTCAAATGAGGGTATTGCATGACTTACATAATGAAAATAATTAAATGCTTGTGCTAAGTTATTTGATTCTTTTTTACTACTGTCTATAATTAAAACTCTTTTATTAAGTAGTTTTGAGGATGGTAACCTGTATTGGCGTTTATCGTCCATATCTTTTAACTTAAAAGGTATAGTAAACATAAAACTTGTCCCTACATCTTTTTTACTATGAGCTTTTATGGTTCCATCCATCATCTCTACTAATTGTTTAGAGATAGAAAGACCAAGTCCGGTGCCGCCAAATTTTCTTGATGTAGATTCATCAGCCTGAGAATAAGAGTGAAACACTTTTTCCAATTGCTCGTGTGTCATCCCTATCCCAGTATCTTCAATGGTAAATTCTAAATCAAGATTATTTGCAAAACTATCAACTTTTTTAACATAAAGAGTCACCTCTCCATCATGGGTAAATTTTACTGCATTACCAAGAAGATTTATAAGTACCTGACCTAATCGTAAAGAATCCCCAATAAGTTTAGAAGGAACATCATGATCTATCTCTATGGCTACAATTACATTATTACTTTTTGCTTGAATCAAAATAATATTGAGCACATAATCAAGAATATCATTAAGATTAAACTCCTCTTTTTCAATACGAAGTTTTCCTGCTTGAATTTTTGATATATCTAAAATATCATTGATTATATTAACAAGATGTTCTGCAGAAATTTGAATTTTTTCAATATATTCTCTTTGAAATTTTGGAAGTTCATTTTCTAAAACAAGATGTGTCAAGCCCATAATTGCAGTCATTGGCGTTCGTAACTCATGGCTGGCATGTGAAAGAAATTTCTCTTTGCTTTCAATATTTAGAGTTGCTTGTTTAATACGTTCTGTATAGATTAAGTCATTATTAATAAGTGTCTCATTCTCTTTTTTATTTTTTACAAAAAACCATAAAAGAATTAAAAGAGCTGCGAAACTTATAAAAAATAGAATTTGCCATATATTAAAAGAATTTTCTTTTTTTAAGGGTAGAGGTTCTTTCACTCTTCTTTTTTCTATTTTTTTTTCTATTTTTTTTACAACTATGGGAGATGGCTCCGGCTCTAAAACTTTTACAGGGGGTATCTCTTTTAGTTCTTTAAAAACCTTATTTTCTTGTATTTCAACATTTGGAGCAACACTTGGTAATTTTTGAATATACTTTTTTTCTTGCTTAAGTTTGGTAACATACACATCTTTATACTCTAAACGCAGCTTATCTAAAACTTTTTGGAGAACATCTCTTTTTGTAAAAGGTTCAATAAGAGTTATATAATATTTTCCAGATTGTCTCTCTTTAAGTTCAAAATCCCACTTTTTTTGTAGCTCAACAAGCTCTTTGTCACTAGAGATATATTTATTAAGCTCAGATAATGCACTTTGAGCATCTTGCTCATTTAAAAATGAAGCAACTCGAACTGTTCTTAAATATGAAGCATTCAAAAGATTACTAAAAAATAAAACTACCAATACTACTGAAATAAATCTCAACAAAAATCCTTATGTTTTTTTAAGCATCTTACACTATTTAATAATAAAAAATTCTTATTGTGATAAATCTATGCAACTTTGTATAGTAGTTTCCTTAGAGAGTGTATATTTTACACCCTTAGGAAGTTTTTTTGCACTTGTTTTACCTATCACTATAATGTTTTGTGTATCAAAAAAATTGTGCTTTTTCAAAAAGCACTCTATACTTGAAGGTGAAGTAAAAATGAGTGTAGCATTTTGAGACACTTCCACATCCATTATCTTTTGTGAACATTTACTTTCATACACAATCGCTTCATCTATATTATAACCATCTTTTACACAAATATCTACAAAATCACTTGCAACAATTTTAGCACGAAGGTAAAGCCATTTTGTTGATTTTTGATATGTTTGTATCTTTGATGTGAGTGTATCACCATAACCTTTTCCTACACCTAAGACACTTCCCCCTAGAGCTTCAAAACTTTTTGCACTCGCATTTGAAATACATAGAGCTTTTTTTGAAATATATTCATTTGTATCATATTGCTTTAATGCTTCACAAGCTTGTTTAGAGGTAATAATAAGATAATCATATTGAGAAAAATCAATACTAGGTTGAAAAAAAGAGATATCTAAAGAGTTGATGCTTATAGCATCAGGATGTGAAGAGATAGAAAAAAGGTAAACTTCGTGGCATTTCATAGGAGAAGCTTTCGCTTACTCCCACTCAATTGTTGCAGGTGGTTTAGAAGAGATGTCATAAACAACTCTATTAATTCCATCTACTTCATTAATAATTCTACGAGATATTCTCTCAAGTAAATCATGTGGAAGGTGTGCAAAAGTTGCTGTCATACCATCTACAGCTTCTACAACTCTCACACAAACAGTATTGTCATAAGTACGATTGTCACCCATAACACCTACTGATTTTACATTTAAAAGTACAGCAAATGCTTGCCATGTTTTAGCATAGTATCCACTCGCTTTAAGCTCATCTAGTAAAATAACATCAGCTTCACGTAAAAGGTCTAAATCTGGAACATTTACATCTCCCATAATACGGATTGCAAGACCTGGTCCAGGGAATGGATGACGATTAATCATATCAGCAGGTAATCCTAACTCAAGTCCAATTTTACGTACTTCATCTTTAAAAAGTTCACGAAGTGGCTCAATAAGCTCAAAATCCATCCAATCAGGAAGCCCACCAACATTGTGGTGAGATTTAATAACTTCAGATGGGCCATTTACAGAGATAGACTCAATAACATCAGGGTAAAGTGTTCCCTGTGCTAAGAACTTAATGCCATCATGTTTTTTCGCTTCTTGCTCAAATACTTCAATGAAAGTATGACCAATAATCTTACGTTTCTCTTCTGGATCACTAATACCTGCTAAACGCCCTAAGAAAAGTTCTTGTGCATCAGCAACTACAAGTGGTGCTTTAAGATTGATTTTAAATACCTCTTCTACCTGTTGGCGTTCACCCTTACGAAGAAGCCCATTGTCAACAAAAACAGGAATAAGTTGCTCACCAATTGCTTCATAAAGCATTGCTGCAACCACAGAGCTATCAACTCCACCACTAAGACCACAAAGAACTTTTCCATCACCTACTTTTTCACGGATAGATTCAATTTGTTGTTTTAAGAAATGCTCCATTTTCCATTTTTCATCAACACCACAAATATTTTTTGCAAAGTTACGAAGCATTAAGTAACCCTCTTCTGAGTGTTGTACTTCTGGGTGAAATTGCATTGCATATACACGTTTTTCTTCATTTGCAATTGCTGCATATGGAGAGTTTGCAGATGTTGCAATAGGTGCGAAACCTTCAGGAAGTACATCTACCTTATCTGAGTGAGACATCCATACAATGCGACCATCATCACAATCAGCTAAAAGTGGAGACTCTGTTTCAAGTTTTAGTTCTGCTTTACCATACTCATGATGTGAAGAGCGAATTACACTTCCACCAAAATCTACAGCAATTCTTTGCATACCATAACAGATACCAAGTACAGGTATACCCATAGAGTAAACACCTTGATCTACTTCGTATGCATCTTTATTATAAACAGAAGATGGACCACCACTTAAAATAATTCCCTTAGGATTTTTTGCTTTTATCTCTTCTACAGAAGTATGGTATGGAAGAATTTCACAGTAAATTTTGTCTTCGCGAAGACGACGAGCTATAAGTTGTGTATATTGAGAACCGAAATCTAAAACGATGATGCTAACATTTGTCATCTGAATGCCTTTAAAAAAAGTAATATAATTAATTGTGAAAGAATACCTAAATCAAGATTAATTTTTGATTTATAAAAAAGGAAAGCTATCTCCTAAGTGGGAGATAGCAGAAGAGAATTTTAATAAAGTCCTAAAATCTCAAATTGGAAATACCAAATACTTACCGAAACAATGTAACCAGCAAGAATTGTCCATGAATGTTTCATATGGCTACCAAAAGTATAAATACCTTTAAGTCTACCCATAACACCAACACCAGCAGCGGAACCAAAAGAGATAAGTGATCCACCAACACCTGCTGTCATAGTAACTAACATCCATTGTGCAATATCCATATCTGGTGAAGATTTTAAGATAGCACTCATAACTGGAACATTATCAACAACCGCAGAGAGGAAACCTACACCAACATTTGCAGCAGTTGGACCAACCATACCGTAAACGTCATGTACATAGTTTAAGAAACCTAAATAATGAAGAGCGCCAACAGCAGATAAAATACCAAAGAAGAAAAGGAGTGTATCATTTTCAACTTTTTGCATATTTACATAAATATTGAAACTATTTTGTCCACTTTTAACAAGATGAATAGAGTAAAGTTTTAGTACAGCCATACCGAACATCATACCCCACATTGCTGGAAAATGGAAAAATTGATGACCAAGAACAGCCATAACAATTGTTGCTACACCTAAATAAGTCACACCCATACCACCATCAAGTACAACTGGTTTTTTCTCTGTTGATGCATCAAATGGAGGTTGCCCAGATGGCACTGACATTGAAAGTAAAAATGCTGTAACGAACCAACCAAGTACAGAAGCAGGAAAAAGGAATAAAAAATCAACAAACTCACCCTTATTTGCTGTCCAAGCCATTAGTGTCGTAATATCACCAAATGGAGACCAAGCACCACCTGCATTTGCAGCAACTACGATATTTATCGCACCTGGTACTAAAAAGGCAATATTTTTCTTATCAATCGTAAACAAAACAGTTGAAAGGATAAGTGCCGTTGTTAAGTTATCTGCGACAGGAGAGATAAAAAATGCTAAAAGACCAGTAAGCCAAAAAAGCTTTTTATATGTATACCCTTTTGAAACAAGTTTATACTTCATTAAATCAAATACACCGCGTTCTATAAGTGTTTCAATATATGTCATAGCAACAAGTAAAAAGAAGAAAATTTCTGCAATTTCTAAGATGAGATGTTCTAATTCATCATGTAATGGATCTGGGTTCATCCCATTAATGGCATAATAAATACCGATAAGCATAAACATAAAAGTACCTGCAAAAAGTGCTGGTTTTGCTTTATTTATCTCATATTTATCTTCTGTTGCAATAAAATAATATGCTATTACAAAGACAGCTAAACTTAACCATCCCACCCATGTTGTTGCTAAATTAATATCCATTACTGCATGCTGTGTTGCTGCTACTGCAGTCTCAACCGCTGAACCGTGTTCCATTATTTCTCCTCGTACATTGTGTGAACCCCTATAGATTCACCCCTTTTTAGTGCAGATATTACTATCTCACGTGCCGTTAATAAACGAAATTTCAGTAGTTTACCAATATTTTCATTTAAAAGTGCATTAATTGAAGAAAATGCATCATTTAGACCATCTTTTGTTCTAATTATTGAAACATTTTCCCACATTATATGTCTTAATTGATTTTTCTTAGCCTTATCGCCTTTAAGACTCATCACCTCATCTTGAAGTTCAAATACCACAAATTGTTTCTTTTGAGAACTATTTAAAATATCTTCTACCGCTTTTTTAGCAAAAACCAACCCCTCTAACAAAGAGTTAGATGCTAATCTGTTTGCACCATGCACACCTGTTGAAGCAACCTCTCCAACTGCATAAAGATTTTTTACAGATGGGACTCTTGCATTAAGTTCACTTTTTATACCACCTATGGCATAATGAAATGCTGGGGAGATAGGAACTCTTTGAGATGGAACATTAAAGCCTAAGCTCCTTAAATTTTTGCAAATATTAGGAAATCGTTCTTCAAAATATTTTGCATCAAATTTTTCAAAACAAAGATACACCTGCATCCCTGTTTTTTTCTTATATTTATAGATAGATTTACTTACAATATCTCTCGAAGCGAGTTCTCCTCTATCGTCATATTCAAATAAAAATCTTTTACCATTTTCATCTTCTATGGTAGCACCCTCACCTCTTAAAGCCTCAGTTAAAAGCATTTTTTGAGCATTGTCAGAATAAACAAAGACAGTAGGATGAAACTGTAGCATCTCCATTCGCTCAAGTTCAATACCCTTTAAAACACAAAGTCCTTGCATATCTGCACTAATACAGGGTGCATTAGTATGGTACTGGTAAAGTGAGCCCACACCACCACTTGCAATAATGACATTTTTTGCATAAATATTACGAGTTTGACGATGATCAAGAACTGTTACACCATAACATTCTCCATCTTTTATAAGAAGGTCAACCACACGTGCATCACTCAACATTGCATGTTGGTTTTGAGAGAGTAAGAAATGGTGCATATATCTACCAGTTGCATCTCCCCCCGCATGTAAAATTCTTTCGCATGAGTGAGCTGCTTCTTTTGTATAGAGAAGCTCCCCATTTTCATTTGTGTCAAATGCAAAGCCCTTTTCTATAAGGTCATCTATTGCTTTTCTTGATTCTTTACTTAAAAGCTCAACTGCCTCTCTATCACATAAACCTGAACCAGCATCAAGGGTATCTTGAATATGCACAGCAATATCATCTTTATCACGAGCGAGAGCAACACCCCCTTGTGCATAAAAAGTATTGCACTTAAAGGGCTGGCGTTTGTTGATAATAAGCACTTTTTTATCGTTTGGCAGATTCATAGCAGCATAAAGCCCTGCTACACCTGCACCAATTATAACTACATCATAGTGAAACATCTAATTGCAACTCTCATTACTATCTAGATTATCAAAATGTTTTTTTTCAATAATAAACTTTACATTCTCATCTGCTTGAGGTACATCAGCTTGGTAATAAGGAGGACCTTTATAGCCACACCCATTAAGGCTTAACAAAAAGCTTGCTATAATAAACAAATGAAAAATGCTAGTCAAATTATAAGTTCTATTCAATACAAACCTCAATACAAAAGAATTTTACAACATAAGTGTGTTCAAAAATTACGCTCTATTATGCTTCCTGCTATACAAAAAAATATAAAATATGGCTACATTAGAGAAAAAACACTTCATTTTGTAATTTCATCAACACTTAATAAATATGATAAAGATAATATTATAAATACTATTAAAATGGTTTTAAATGGGAAGATGATAGAGAAAAATAGCAATCTTTTTGAATGTATAGAGGAAAAGATAGAAGATGTGCTTGTAAAAGTAGATCATAGACCTCTTAATAACTTTCAACCATACACAACATATGTCCATACTCTTCGCTATCATGAACAAGCATCAGGAGATATAAAAATCTCCATAAAAGATGAAAAGCTAGATAAAATTGCAAAAGAGATACAAAAAATCATAAAAGAAAAACATGACTCTTGAACAAACCATTCAACAACTACCAGATGCACCTGGTATCTACCAATATTTTGACAAGGACAACAAGCTTCTCTACATTGGAAAAGCAAAAAATTTAAAAAACAGAGTAAAGAGCTACTTTAGTTTTACCCCATCATTTCAAGCAAATCCTAAATCATCTCTAAGAATTATTAAGATGATAGAACAGGCTGTTTCTCTCAACTACATTGTTGTAAAGTCGGAACATGATGCTCTTATACTTGAAAATTCTCTTATTAAACAGCTCAATCCGAAATACAATATTTTACTTCGTGATGATAAAACCTACCCCTATATTTATATAGACACTGCTGAAAAATACCCACGATTTGATATTACTCGTAAAATCTTACCTAGTAAATCGATTAAATATTATGGTCCTTACTCTGTTGGGGCAAGAGATATTTTAGACTCTATTTATGAACTATCTAAACTTGTACAAAAAAAAGGGTGTCTAAAAAGTAAAAAGCTCTGCCTTTACTATCAAATAAATAAATGTTTAGGACCATGTGAGCTGCCAATAACCCAAGAGAGATACCAAGAAGAGGTTGATTTAGCAAAATCTTTAATTCAAAATAAAAAACTTCTTATTAAAGAGCTTCAAAAGAAGATGGAATTTTATGCACAAGAGATGCGTTTTGAAGAAGCAGGCGAACTTCGTGACCGTATTGAAAAAATTAGTCGCTCTGAAATAACAAGTAACATAGACTTTGCAACTGATGAGAATTACGATATTTTTGTTATAGCTTCCTCTTCGCTTAGAGCTGTCATTGTTCGACTCTTTATGCGTCATGGAAAAATCATCTCCTCCTCTCATGATTATGTGCAACTTCACAATGGTTTTGACAAAAATGAACTCTATAGCCGAGCTTTACTCAATTTTTATGCTTCACAAAAGCCACCAATTATTGCTCCCATACTTGTAGGAGAGAGTTTTAGTGATATAGAGATTATCCAAGAGCATATATCAAAAGTATTTGAAAAAAAAGCAAAACTTCTAGCACCGCTCAAGGGAAAGAAAAGAGATCTTATAGAACTTGCAAAATTAAATGCTCTTGAACTTCTCAAAAAAGATACACAATTAAGTGATGTAAAAACCCTTCAAGAATTACAATTACTGTGTAATTTAAGTCGTTTTCCTTCTCGGGTAGAAGTATTTGACAACTCTCATATGTCTGGAGTTGCAACTGTTGGAGCAATGGCAGTGTATGAAAATGGTTCTTTTGATAAAAAAAGTTATAGAACTTATCATTTAGATGCTAAAGATGAATATGCACAGATGAGAGAAACACTTACAAGAAGAGTAGAAAGCTTTTGTAAAAATTCTCCTCCCGATTTATGGATTTTAGATGGTGGAGCTACTCTCTTAAAATTAGCACTTGAGATACTCGCATCAAATGCTGTAAATTTAGATGTAATTGCAATTTCAAAAGAAAAAGTAGATGCAAAGGCACACCGAGCAAAAGGTAAGGCCAATGACATTATATATACCCAAACAGATGTTTTTCGTTTAAAAAATAGTGACAAAAGATTACAATGGGTTCAAAACTTACGTGATGAAGCACATAGAAGTGCCATAAATTTTCATAAAAAAACGAAACTTAAACTTGACAAAGAGAGTCATCTTTTAAGTTTACATGGTATTTCACATGCAAAAATCGTTAAATTGCTAAAACATTTTGGTACTTTTGAGGAGATAAAAAATGCTTCAGTTGATGCAATAAGTGAACTTTTAAACCAAAATGATGCAAAAACTATAAAAAAATTTTACAAATAAGTTTTATTTTCATAGCTTTATGATATATTTGTGATAATTATAGTCTTAGTGCTAATTATAAGGTTTTTTTATGAGTAATGTAACACCTATAGATGAAGAGTATATTTATGAGGGAAGTGTCATCATAAGTCAAACAGACTTGAATGGTACAATTGTCTATGCAAACAAAATGTTTTGCGAAATATCCGGCTACAAATCGGAAGAACTTGTGGGGCAACCACATAGTATGCTTCGACATCCAGATATGCCAAAATCTGTTTTTGCAAAAATGTGGCAAACCATTCAATCTGGTCAGATGTGGAATGGTCTTATAAAAAATTTAAGAAAAGATGGTCTTTACTACTGGGTAGATAGTGAAATTCTCCCTGTATATGATGATGACAATAATATGACTGGATATATAGCTGCAAGAAAACCAGCTTCAAGAAAGAATATTTTAGAAGTCCAAGAGAACTATAATAAAATGTTAGAATCAGAAAGATAGGGGATTAGATATGTTAATTTATAACTTCCAAAAAGAGTTTATAGGGATTGATGAAAGTGACCTCAAGACACTCGGGTTTTCAAACCTCTCTCAATTAAGAGCGGAATCTGCAGATTTTGCGGACCTATTTGTTCGTACACCAGGATACATTCATAACTTTAAACATGTGCATTGGATTGATTTCATAAGTTGTGCAGATCAATCAGAAGATTCACGAGTTATTATTGATGTTAACTCTCGTACTTTTACTGCAAAAATTACTATATCTAGTGTATTTCTTACAGATAACCCAACATCTAAAGCATACCTTGTACATCTAAACAACCTTAGAACATTAACAAATGAAGAGGTAAGTCATATCTCTGATGAACTTTCGCAAAGACCTACCCCGGTTGCCGCACCTTTTACTCCTGAACCAGAGATTCAAGAGGAACCATTTGTTCAAAAGATTGTGGAGCCTGTCAATATTCCTGAACCGGAGCAATCTTATACTCCTGTTGAAGAAAGCATTACTCAAGATATTCCAGAAACATCCATTCCCGATATGATAGAAATTGATGATTTTGATTTGATGCAAGAAGATGAGCAAGAGACTAAAGAGGAACACTTAAGTATACCTGAACCGACAATAGAAGAAGAAAGTATAGAAAAAGAAGAATTAGATGAGAACTTTGATTATGACTACCAGTATGATCCACAAGTAGCTTCTGATGAG
>Ga0256828_1002049_pt1 | contig 12264 bp, 7 predicted proteins | sample CV88metaG_FD_185993 | JGI IMG/M metagenome (GOLD analysis project Ga0256828, IMG submission 185993) | Hydrothermal vent microbial communities from East Pacific Rise, Pacific Ocean - CV88 | ecosystem: Environmental > Aquatic > Marine > Hydrothermal vents | place: Pacific Ocean: East Pacific Rise... | reverse complement strand
GAGCCACATTACTTTTAATGTTAACCACCTGCTGCCAAAAGCTCCCACCAAGTACGGCCACATCTCCCTCACGCACAACACCAAGCCCGGCAGAACCAAGCTGCACATCACCACCACCCATTACAACCTGCGTGAGCGTGGAGAGTCCTGTTGCTTTACTCGCTTCTTCACTCACCCTGCCTAAAACTTCTCCTGTCTCTAAAACCTCAGAAAAAATATCATCTTTTATACCAACACGAGCAGCCATCTCACTCTCCCATTTGCGTGAGGTAAGAGAGAAGATACCTGTAGTTCCAGCATTACTAGGATCTACTGCTATTTTTCCACTGAGTTTTGCCAATATCCAATCGCCTATCATAGAGACTGCCGCTACTTTGTCATAGATTTTTGGACGATTGTTTTTGAGCCACAAAAGACGAGGCAGTGCACCAAGTGCAAAGGTCTGCCCACTCTTTTGATAAAACTCCTCTTCTATACCGGGATAGTTCTCCTTAAGGTATTTCACCTCATCAGCCGCACGAGCATCAACATTAGCCACACCCCAAAGCTCATTACCATCTTTATCATACAGCACAATCCCCTCACGCATACTCGTAGCTGAGAGTGCCAAGATATCCCCAGCATCAACACCAGCTATAGCCTCTTTGATACAACTACAAACAAGCGGCCAGTTCGCTTCAAAATCAAAGCTCATAGAATTAGTCACACCCTCTTCCTCCAAGTGTGTCCACTCACGCTGACTCATAGAGAGCTGTTTTCCTTTTGTATCAAAAAGAACTGCACGGATACTTCCTGTTCCTGCGTCTATGGCTAGTAGGTATTTTTGTTCATTCATTATAAAGTCCCGTTTCTTTTAGGTTATATGATTTTTGATGCCGAAAGCTTAACTGGAGAAAAGATACTTTTTGAGGCTCAGACCAAAGGGAGGATTTGTCCTCATAAAGTATCTTTTTGGAAGTTTTGCGAAGTTAGAAAATTCGTAAACTACTGTTTTTTTAGTTTGGCTTGCTCCAACTCCCAGTACTCCATCGCAAAACTATCTTTCTCACTGATGCTCTCATACCCACCAAGCTTGTCCGCACGAAGTACCGCTAACATCGTATGCTCTACTATGTCATAAATAATCTTTGCCTCCTCACGTGAACGCCCAAAACTCACAACTGCCAAGTTTTTGATGATCATATAGTTTGGTGTAGGATTAAGCATCATCTCATCTGTTGCATATTTGTTAAAATAAGCTTTATAATCTTCAATATAACGTTCTATTCCCCCTATTAAGTCTGTATCTTCCATAATCAAAGGTAAACGTTTTGTCCTAATAATATGCTCCGGTGTTAAAACCCCACGTGAGGCAAACTCACGTAAGTTCTCCTGTGATGCATAAAAAGCAGCAAGCGGTGTTTGATTGATGGCAATGTGTACCTCATGCCCCTTATACTCACTCATCGTATTTATAACACGTGCTATATCACAATCACTATGCACATAATTATGTTCTATATGCACAATTGCATTTTCATCCAAGAAATCCTCTGCACGACTGACTGCATCTATCATCTTTGTATAAGAGGCTTTTGCATCATCATCAAAAGTAAAGATTCCATGATTATGTAAGATAATACCATCTATCTCATCCCAGTTCAAGTTCTTTGTCAGCTCATAGATCTTATGTGCCAACTCAAATCCTGGCATAACATAATCAACGATCAAAAAATTTGGGAAAAGCTTAACTATATGCTCATCGCCATTGACTGAGTTTGAGATAGTCACTATCGCATCTGCATGTGTATGATCTACAAACTTATAAGGAATAAGTGCATGCAGTATCGCTTCAACAGAAGGATTTGGAGCATCTTCATCAAGCATAGCCTCACGCTGCTCACGCACCATATCACTGTCGCTTAAATGCTCTCGTTTTGCCATATCAAGCAAAGTGTCAAGATATACAGCAGAAAAACCTTCAGGCTTAATGGTAGAGAGATCCCAGCCACTCCCTTTTACATAAAGGACATCCTCCCCATTGACTTTGCTCTTTACGGAGGTATTACCTCCTCCATGCAGAACCAGTTCATCATTTTCACCTAATAGGTTCGATGTATAGACACGAAGTTCTAAATCATCTTTACACTCTTGTGCATGCTTGTCAATCCATAAATTATCCATAACATTAACCTAGAACTTCCAGCTCATCTGTGTACTTCTTTTCACAGTATGGCTCATAGCTTGATTTATAGACTGCATAATGCGCTGATGCTTTATGCCCATCAAGCGCTGCTTCATTCTCCCAGGTCTCGACTGCCATAAATTTACGATGATTGTTCTCATACTGAAAGATTTCATAAAAGATGCATCCTTCTTCAGCTTTACTCGGCCTCACCATCGCAGATAAAAGTTCTTTCATCTTCACTTCAGACCCCTCTTTTGCGATGAATGTTACTCTTTTTGTAATTCTCATTCTCTTTCCCCATTTTTTTCTTAAATATTTTAAAGAGAGATTATAACAAAGTTTATTATAATATTGTATGGATTTATTATTACAAATAGAAGATATTATAGAAAACAACGGTTCTGACTTCGAACTCTCCAAACTTTTCAAGCAATATATAAAAGAGTATAAAGAGTCTCTACCTGAACTCTTTAAAGAGAATCAAGGTAAGGATTTTCTTGTTAAACATACAAAAAAACTTGACTCTATCGTTATACTGATGTACAAAACAGTTCTTCGACGCCTTTTTGGAAACTACCTTCCTATGAAGAGTCAAATTCCAATTGCTATTGTTGCATTAGGGAGTTACGGACGTGAACAACTTTGTGTTCATAGTGATATCGATCTGCTTTTTGTTTATGAAGATGTAGAGGGCTACAATACGGAACTTATCATAGAAAAGCTTTTTTATCTTGCACTGGATGCTGGGATGAAACTCGGTCACCGGGTACACACTACAGAAGATCTTTTTAAAGCAGCAAACGAAGATATTACTATTAGAACTTCACTCATGGAAGCACGCTTTATTAGTGGCTCACCCTTTACTTGGCATGCGACACAAAGAACATTAAATAAGATACGCCTATATCAGCAAAAAGAGTTCATCTTAGCAAAAATAGAAGAAGCACAATACAGACGTAAAAAATATCCGATCACAATGGAACCAAACATAAAAGAGGGCGTTGGCGGTTTAAGAGACTCTCAGCTCATTTTCTGGGTTGCCAAGACCATTTATAACGTCAACAATATTAAAGAACTCAGCGGAAATATCTTCTCAGATGAAGAGTATAGAGAATTTCGTATGGCCTTGGAACTTCTCTATCGTGTACGCTCTGCACTCCATCTAATTACAGGCAAACAAGAAGACAAACTTCGTTTGGAATATATCCCTCAAATCAGCACAATGCTTGGTTTTAAAAAACAAGAGAAATTTGCATCAAAAGTACTTCAAGCAGGATGGCGTATTAATAACTTTACACAGATATTTGTCAAAAAAATGGTACGTCCATTTATTATTGAGCCAGAATACATTGTCAAATTTCGCCATGCAAGAATTCAAAAAGGAATATACCTCTTAGATAACAGACTCTTTGCATCATATAAACTAAAACCTCTACCGATCAATAAACTTTTAGAAATTTTAATAGCAATACCTGACATAGATTATCGTTTCGATGCCGGTTTTTTAAATCAGTTTACCTATACAAAAATTTCACGTCCTCTAACAAAAAAAAGTTATACACTCATTAAACAACTTTTTACAAAAAGACATATTGCTTCTTTTTTAAAACTCTTTTATGATGCAGGAATTCTTCAGGAGCTCTTTAGTAACTTTAAAAAAGTGATGTATTTACCACAATTTGATGGTTATCATCATTATCCTGTTGATCTACACTCTATAAAATGTGTTGAATCTTTAGAAGCTATTAAAGAAAAATTTGTTCAACAACTCTTTGATGAGCTTAGTGATGATGAAAAACTTCTCATAAAAATCGTTGTCTTTTTTCATGACACAGGTAAAGGAAGAAAACAGGATCACAGTGAAGTTGGAGCAAAACTCATTTTACAATTTGCCAAACATCTCAACCTAAATGAAGAACTTAGCTCACGCGCTGTTACACTTGTCAAACAACATGTTTTAATGAGCAGCGTTGCATTTAAAGAAAATATACATAATGAAAAAACACTTTATAAGTTCATGTCCAAAGTCGGTGATGTGAAAAATTTAAAAATGCTCTATATTTTGACGTATGCAGATATAAACGGTGTTGGAGGTGATACATATAACTCTTTTAATGCGAAACTGCTTTTTGATTTATATCAAAGTGCTCTTGAAGTTGCACAAAACACTGAACGTATTACTGATGCAAAAAAACGCCTTATTATTGAAAAAAGAGTTAAAAACCTTGCTGAATTTCAACTCCTTCCACGCACAATTCAGAAGAAAATACTTTCTATTGAGTCCAATCTTTTTTTCTTTAAACATACCCCACAAGATATCATCGAAATCGCAAAAAAGGCAAAAGAGACTGCAAAATACAGTTTTACAACAAAGAATAAAGAGTCCTTGACTATTGAAATTTATAGAAAAATTCCACTTAATGTTGGTTTTCTTCTTGCAACACTTTCACATCTTGATGTTGCTTCTATGGAAATTTTCACTCTTTTTGATGATATAAAATATTTTAAAATCGAGTTTATCAAGAACGTTGATGGCAATGAACTTGTGGAAGTTCAGGACATAGTTGATGCTGCCTTTGATATGAACAAAGAGGTAAAACTCAAGAAGATACTAATTAAAAAAGATGAAATCCATATAGATTGTGAACATTCTAAAACACATGCTGAGCTCACTATTCATACACAAAATCAAATGGGTCTGCTCGCATATGTCATGCATAGATTTGAAGAGATGAGAATAAATATTATTACTGCAAAAATCCATTCAAGCAAATATAAAGTCAGAGATAGTTTTTTAATGGAAAAACAACTTAATATATGTGATAATATAGATAAAATTTATGAAATGTTATCAAGTGAAAAATAAAAGGGTATTTTAATGTGTGGAATAGTTGGTTATATAGGTAAAAAAAACACTAAAGAGATTTTACTCGAAGGACTAAAAGAGTTAGAGTACAGAGGGTATGATTCTGCCGGTATTGCAGTGTTAAGTGATGGAGAATTTTCCAGTTTTAAAGCAGTTGGGAAATTGGTAAATTTAGAAGAAAAAACCAAAGACTTCACTACCGATAAATTTGCCGTTGGAATTGGTCATACTCGATGGGCGACACATGGAAAACCAACAGAATTAAATGCACACCCGCATATTGGAGAGAACTCTTATGTTGTTCACAATGGTATCATAGAAAATTATGCAGAACTAAAAAAAGGACTGCAGGAAAATGGTGTTACATTTTTAAGCCAAACTGATACTGAAGTTATTGTACATCTTTTTGAGAAAAACCTCAAAAAAAATGTACATGCTTTTGAAGCTTTTAAAAAAACCATTTCAGAGCTTGAAGGAGCTTATGCAATCCTTCTTGTTACAAAATCCCAAGAAGATAAAATCTTTTTTGCAAAAAATGGCTCTCCGATGTTAGTGGGAATAGATAAGGAAAATGAAAAATATTTTGCATCCTCAGATACTCCGCTTATTGGCCATTGTACAGATGTAAACTATTTTGAAGATGGTGATTATGGCTATGTTTCTAAAGATGAAATTATTATTTTTAACAAGAGCAGTAAACAAAAAAATCCACAATTTGTAAAACTCTCTACAAATAAACTCTCCGCGCAAAAAGACGGATACCGTTTTTTTATGGAAAAAGAGATCTATGAACAAAGTAATGTCATTACAGATACTCTGCTTGGTCGCATCAGTGACAAAGAAGTTATTTTTGAAGAGTTAGAGACAAATTTCTTTGAAGGTATAAACGAAATTAAATTCTGTGCTTGTGGAACATCCTACCATTCTGCACTAACAGCTTCTTATCTTTTTGAAAGATACGCACAAATAAAAACCTCCGTAGAAGTGGCCTCAGAATTTCGCTATCGAAAACCTATAATGACTCGAGATACACTTTTTATCGTCATTAGTCAAAGTGGTGAAACTGCTGATACACTTGAAACATTAAAAATGGCAAAAGATGCTGGGCTTAAAACATTGGTCATTTGTAATGTTGACAACTCTTCCATGGTTCGTCTTGGTGATGCAACGATTCTTACACGAGCTGGCGTTGAAAAGGGAGTGGCTTCTACAAAAGCTTTTGCTACACAAGTAACAATTTTTTGGATGTTAAGCCTCTATATCGCACAGAAAAAATCATCGCTCACTCAAGATGAGATAACCCAACAGATAGAGCTACTTAGAGGAATTCCTGCAAGTGTAAAAGTTGAAGATACTATGCATGAACGTATAAAACGACTTTCAAAACGTTATCTGCATGGACATGGCTTTTTCTTTATTGGAAGAGATGTTTTTTTCCCATTGGCGCTAGAAGGTGCACTTAAACTTAAAGAGATCTCTTATTTACATGCTGAAGGATATCCTAGTGGAGAGATGAAACACGGTCCTATCGCCTTGGCCGATCCCGAACTTTTCACCATTGCACTCCTTCCAGAACACCTTTTATATGAAAAAGCAAAATCAAATGTAGAAGAGTTAAGCGCACGAGACTCAACAATCTGTGCAATCTCTCCATTAACATTCGATAAAGCTGACGACTTTATTCAAACAAAACAACAAAAAGATTATATGTTGGAATTTTTTGAAATGATGGTAGTGGTACAACTACTTTCTCTTGAAATATCTATAAGACTTGGAAATGATGTTGATATGCCAAGAAATCTAGCAAAAAGTGTAACGGTAGAATAGAATATGGGTAGTAAAACAAAACTTCTCATCATTGTTACACTTATGCTATTAGCTCTTGGCGTAGCTACTATTATAAATATTTCTTTGAACTTTAGAGACTATAGTTTAACAAGTGCAACTGAAAAAGCAACAACAACTGCTGCAATTGTAAAAGATGGTCTTACAGCACATATGGTCAATGGTATTATGGATAAACGTCAATATTTTTTGGAGCAGATATCTTCGAATAATAGTGAAATCAAATCTCTTTGGCTTGTACGTTCTCCGAATGTAAACAAACAGTTCGGTCCGGGATTTGTAAGTGAAACGGTTCGGGATTCTATAGACAAAGATGTTTTAACATCTGGAAAAATGATAAAAAAAATAAAAGAGAGTGCCAATAACATTACACTACGTATCTCTATCCCATATAAAGCTACAACTATTGGAAATCCCAACTGTTTAAGTTGCCACAATGTCTCACGTGGTGATACTCTCGGAGTCATTAGTATGGAGTTCGATATTACCAATATGCGCAATGACGGATTTTTAACAATTTTAAAAATACTTGGTATTAATCTTCTTTTTATAATTATGGTTTTACTACTGATTAATCACTACGTTACGCCTTATCTTAAACTTTTTTCAAATATGCAAGAAGGAATTCAAAAAGCATATAGAGGTGATTTCACTCACAATTTCACAACAACCGTACAAGGTGATGCAAAGAATATTGTGCAGCAACTTAATACACTTTTTCGAAAAATGCAAGAGACTTTTGGTGACATTAAATATAATCTTGCAACATTTATTCCTCAGGGATGTATCTCTTCAAATGATCCCCTAAATGAAGCAAAAACAATTATCAAAGAGCTTTCAGATATTTATAAATTTAAAAAGACCATAGAGCTTGACATTTCAAAAGAAGCAGTATATCAGAGGGTAGTGGACTCATTGATAAATAAGTTTGATTTTCATCATTTTGCTCTTTTTGAAATCACATCAAAAGGAAGAGAATTGATATTTATCTCTTCTGGTGAAAGTATTTGTAATGAGTCTGTACAAGAAGATGTCTCCTTGTGTCGTGCATATAGAACAAAATCAGATGTTATTTCCACTGAATTTGTAAAACTTTGCCAAGAGTGTTCTTGTGAAGGACTCCAATATATTTGTATACCTTTTGATATAAATGATGAGTATTCACTTGTTATCTCTATAACTACTAAAGATAGCAATGAAATCAGTACAATCAATCAAAACATTCCAAGTATTAAAAATTATCTTGAGGCTGCAAAACCTGTTATTGAAAGTAGAATTCTCACTGCAAAATTAAGAGAAAGCTCACTAAAAGATGGTATGACGGGACTTTATAATAGAAGATTTTTAGAAGAATTTATAGATAAATTTATGAAACAAGCCCAACGAAATAAAGAGACATACACAATTTTAATGCTTGATGTTGACTTTTTTAAAGCCGTTAATGACACTTATGGGCATGATGTAGGTGATCAGGTTATTGTTGCAATTGGAAAAGTCCTAAGAGAGAATATACGCGAATCAGATCTTGCAATTCGCTATGGTGGAGAAGAGTTCCTTGTACTACTCCATAATGCCAGTAAAGAAGGAGCCCTTATGGTTGCAAAGAAAATTCATAAAGCCTTTGCTTCTCTTGTTTTTGATGTGGGCAATGGTGAAACCATGCATAAAACCATCAGCATTGGAATGGCCATCTATCCACAAGATGATGATACAATTTGGAAATGTATCAAACATGCAGATACAGCTTTATATGTAGCTAAGACAACTGGCAGGAACAAAATAGTAGAATATTCTAAAGAGATGAGTGAAAATGAGGATTTACGCTAGATCCTCAAATTTTAGAAACGGATTATGATGCTAAAAAAGTATATCTATCTGATAGTTAATCTTTTACTACTAATTCCTGCCATTATAGTAGTATATACCTATGCATACAACTATGTCGATAAAGAAGTTATAAGGCTTGAGACAAAAAACACTGCACTTAATGAGATGCAAAATATTTATGAAATTATTACAAATCTACAAAAAATACGTGGACTTAGTAATATTAAAGAAGCAAATAGTGAAATAGAAAATAAAATAAAAAAACTTGAAATACAAAATACAAAGATAGCAAATAAACTGCATATTACAAGAGTAAAAAATATTCTTACTCACCATTCAAATACAATAAATTCCGATTTTGCAAGCTATACTACGGATATTGAAGCCCTTTTACTTATTTATAAACTTACAGCATATAATGCACAACTGACACTCAATTCAGATATAAAAGAGTATCTTCTTTCAAAAACCGTTACAAGTAGTCTCCCCTATTTAACAGAATATTTTGCTCGTATTCGAGGACTTGCTTCAAGTATAGAACAACATAGACTAAATAAATCTGTAAAAATAAAAATAAAAAATCTGCTTTATATTGTAGAAGAACTACTCAAGAATACAAAAGAGATGAAATATTTTAACAACTCTGAGTTTGTTGATAAACTTCTTACTTCTCAAGACAATGAAATTCATTTTATAGAAAATGAACTTTTAAATAAAACAATCATAACAGCCAGTGGACTTGAAATTTTCAACAGCATTACAAAAAACATTGACTATTTAAATCATCTATATGATCAAAATATGCAGCAGTTGCGCTTATTTTATAGTGAGCATATAAAACAAAAGAACTTTACAAAGTCTATCATTGTTGCTGTATGCATTCTTTCAATTATAGTTGTCATTTTGTTAAACCTGTTTTATTATGCAAAAATTCAAAAATATATTCAAAAAGTTGAGCATCTTAATATTATTGATCCGATGACTCAACTTTATAACAGAAGATTTTTAGAAAACTTTATTGATAAATTCATATCTCAAATTCAAAGACAAAACGATCTTTTTACTATACTGATGATTGATATTGATTTATTTAAAAAAGTAAATGATACCTATGGACATGATGTTGGGGACAAGGTAATTATCGCTGTTGCAGAAGTCTTACAAAACAACATTCGTAAATCTGATCTGGCAGTTCGTTATGGTGGGGAAGAATTTTTATTATTACTCCATCATGCCAATGCTAATGCTGCCTTTACAATAGCACAAAAGATAAAAGAGATCTTTGAATCAATTGAATTTTCACCTCAAGAGAATCAAACTTTTCACAAAACCTTAAGTGTAGGAATTGCAGAATTTCCAAAAGATACAAATGATATTTGGGAGTGTATAAAACTTGCAGACTCAGCCCTATATAGAGCAAAAAATACAGGTAGGAACAAAATTGTCATATATAATTCAAAAAGAGTAACAACGTAAAAATCACATCGCTACTCTTTTGAAGAACTTACTTTGTACTACAAGAAGATGCTCCACCAGTAGAACAAGCTGATACACCTGGAGGTGTTGTAGGCTGAACCGCTTCATTATCAACACCACCATTAGCATTGATCTCTTCGATAGTTTCCCAAATAGATTCCGCAGCTTTCATATAGCGTTTTGCAGACTCAGACTCTGGTGCTACGAAAGTAATAGGTTTACCCTCATCACCACCAGTTCTAATTGCCGGCTCAATAGGAATCTCTGCAATAACTTTAGTATCGAACTCTTTAGCCATTGGCTCAGAAGTCCCTTTACCAAAGATATCATACTCAACACCAGTATCCGGTGCAATAAATCCACTCATATTCTCAACGATTCCAGCGATTGGAATGTTAAGTTTTTTAAACATATCTAAAGAACGACGAGAGTCATCTAAAGACACCCCTTGTGGAGTAGTAACTGTAAGACCTGCAGTTACAGGAACAGATTGAGCAAGTGTAAGCTGTGCATCACCAGTTCCCGGTGGCATATCAATAACTAGTACATCTAATTCTGACCATAAGATATCACGCAAGAATTGCTCGATAGCTTTCATAATCATAGCACCACGCCAGATAAGAGATTGTCCCTCTTCCATTAATGAACCCATAGACATAATTTCAATGCCATACGCTTTAATAGGAAGCACTTTATTTCCGTTTACTTCTGGTTTTACATCTGCAATACCCATCATACGAGGAATATTTGGACCATAGATATCTGCATCTAAAAGACCTACTTTTTTGCCTTGTTGTGCAAGAGCAATAGCAATATTTACAGATGTAGTTGATTTACCAACTCCACCTTTACCAGAACTTACCATTAAAAAGTTTTTCACTTGTGGAGCGATATTTTTACCACGAGAAGAAGACTCTCTTGGCATTACAGGTGCTTTAATGTTAATAGTAACATTTTGTGCACCTACACGTTTAAGCTCTTCAGTAGCCTCATCTTTAATTTGTTGTGCAACTTCTGGAGCAGATGAAGTGATGTCAATTACTACACTTACATCACTACCATTAATAGCAATATCTTTAACAAAACCAAATGTTACGATATCCTTGGTAAAACCAGGATACATAACTTTTGACAATGCTGATTTTACAATTTCTTCAGTCATAAAAGTCTTTCCTTTTTTATAATTTTTAAATTTTCAAAGCATATCATATCTAAATAAGACAAATATTGTCTTATTTAAAATCAATTTTTTCAAAAATATTTTTAAGCTAAGGCTTCAGCCTCTTCTTTTGCTTTTGATTCATCAATAATCCTCTGAATTCCTTCAGGATTATCCATGATATCTTGTGTAATTTTATAAGAACAAAATTTTGGTCCACACATAGAACAGAACTCTGCTTCTTTAAATACATCTTGAGGAAGTGTCTCATCGTGATACTCACGAGCACGCTCACTATCTAGTGCTAACTCAAACTGTTTCTCCCAGTCAAAGTTATAACGTGCATCACTCATCTCGTCATCTACATCACGTGCACCTTTACGACCACGAGCGATATCAGCTGCGTGAGCTGCAATTTTATAAGCAATGATACCTTCACGTACATCATCAGCATTTGGAAGCCCTAAGTGCTCTTTTGGTGTTACATAACAAAGCATACTTGCTCCATGCCATCCACCAACAGCTGCACCGATTGCAGAACTTATGTGGTCATATCCAGCAGCGATATCTGTAACTAATGGCCCTAAAATATAAAAAGGTGCCTCATGACAGAGCTCACGCTGTATCTTCATATTACGCTCAATTTGATTGAGTGGAACGTGACCCGGACCTTCAATCATTACCTGAACATTTTTTTCCCATGCTCTTAGAGTTAATTCTCCAAGAACTTTCAACTCACCAAGCTGTGCATCATCACTCGCATCTGCTAAACAACCAGGGCGAAGTGAATCACCTAAAGAGAGACTTACATCATACTTTGCACAGATATCTAAGATATCATCAAATGCTGAATAAAAAGGATTTTCTCTATGGTAGTGCATCATCCACGCAGCCATTAAAGAACCACCTCGAGATACGATTCCC
>Ga0256828_1002047_pt1 | contig 12270 bp, 14 predicted proteins | sample CV88metaG_FD_185993 | JGI IMG/M metagenome (GOLD analysis project Ga0256828, IMG submission 185993) | Hydrothermal vent microbial communities from East Pacific Rise, Pacific Ocean - CV88 | ecosystem: Environmental > Aquatic > Marine > Hydrothermal vents | place: Pacific Ocean: East Pacific Rise... | reverse complement strand
ATTTTCGATCAGTGCAATACGCACATAGTTCTCACCATATTCACCAAAACCGATACCTGGTGCTACAGCAACCTGAGCTTCGACCAAAAGACGTTTAGAAAACTCTAATGAGCCTAAGTGTTCAACGCAATCTGGGATCTTTGCCCAGACAAACATACTTGCTTGGTTACGGCGGATCTTCCAGCCGGCTCTATCAAAGGCTTCGATCAATACATCTTGACGATGGTCATACTTGTCTGTAATGTCTTTAACACACTGCTGATCACCGTTTAGTGCAACCGTTGCTGCAACTTGGATCGGCGTGAACATACCGTAGTCTAACCACGACTTGATCTTCTGTAAGGCACCGATAAGCTTTTTGTTTCCTACGAAGAAACCAACACGCCAACCCGCCATGTTGTATGACTTAGAGAGGGTAAATGACTCAACAGCCACATCTTTAGCACCTTCAACTTCCATAATGGAAGGCGTCACATAACCATTAAAAGTGATGTCACCATAAGCGATGTCTGAGATGATGTAAAAACGCTCTTTTTTCGCCATAGCGACAAGACGTTTGTAAAAATCCAATGTTACAGTTGCTGTTGTCGGATTATGAGGGAAGTTTACCAGTACATATTTTGGGCGTGGTGAACTCTCTTTAAAGACTTTGGCCAAATCAGATAAAAACTTATCTTCATCGATCTTATAATCTTCATCGAATGTCAGTCCAAACTTAACAACATTTCCACCTGCTAAGATAAATGCATAAGAGTGTATAGGATAAGTAGGATCAGGGACAACCGCGACATCACCTGGATTAGTAATAGCGTAACATAGGTGTGCATAACCCTCTTTAGAGCCCATTGTAGCCACACACTCTGTCATAGGATCAAGATCACAGTCATAACGACGTTTGTACCAATCAGAGATAGCCATCAAAAGTTTTGGTATACCTTTAGATGTTGAGTAACCATGTGTCTTTGTCTTCTGCGCTGACTCTACTAGTTTCTCACGGATATGCTCAGGAGTGTCTCCATCAGGATTACCCATAGAGAAGTCTATAACATCAGCACCTGCACGACGTTCTGCCATCTTTAGGTCATTGACCTCTGCAAAAACATATTTTGGTAACCGCTTAATACGGTCAAACTCTATCTCATCAAACATAATTTATTCTCCTATCGTTTTCCAGAAGGACTAAAGACAAGTCCATATCTGATATTAGTAATGGTGTAGAGGTCACCTACGCTGATATAGCGTGTCTCCTCTGGTAATTGTAAAGTATAGTTTTTTGTCTCTTTATCTTCTTTTATCACCTTTAATAGGCGCAAAGAACTGTCATATAAAGCAATATATGGGTACCAAAAATTAGCTCTATGACTTTTTATTTTGATCGTCTTTATATGGGCTACATCTAACCATTTTGCATACTGTAGGCGGTTGTACTTTTTCGTCTTACCACTCACTAACTTATCTACATTCAGATGTGCTTTTGAGGTATCGATGCTGTAGTACCAATCAGTCGCCGAATTACGTACAATATCAACGATCTCACATCCACGTGTTGCTAACTCTTTACGCAGTAAAACAGGGTCAGTCACATATTCTGCTTCTAGGGAGATCTTCCACTCAAAACCACTACCATCGTTTGTAGACTCTTTTGTCACATAGCGATAGTAACCGATGTCGCGTAGGGTATCGCCCATTAACTTTACAAAGAAAAGAGGATCACCCGTCGAATGAAAGGTCATCTCATACTGTTGAGGCGTTTCAAAAAAGAGGTGCAACAGACCATTTTCCTCAAGTGTTTCCACAACCTTTACTACATTGATATGATCTTTTGTATAAAAACTGTCAACATCTTTAAAGTTAATATGAATGTAGTCACGATTACGGGCATAGGACTCTTCGCCTATAAAGGAGATGATCTTCTCATCGAGTAACTCTGTTCGACTCAGCGGTTCTACCTCAACGTCTACTTTAGGTTCAACCGTTTCGATCTTTGCATCGATCTCGACCTCATCCATTGTAGCGTTTGATTCATCTGTAGTTACGGTTGTATCATCACTAGGCATAGGAGTCTCTGTGATGCTAAGCTCTTCTATATTTTGAAAGCCTGTATCAGAACCCAGTAATGCAAGAGAAAAAAGTGTAGCTACTAAAAGCTTTTTTACCACAGTTTACCCCTGTTTTGTGCTTTAAACTCTTCTTTGTCAATAACTTGACAAATACCATCTTCATATAAAAACAGTAATTTATGGTCTTGTCTGAACTTCTGCGTTGTGTCTCCACAGTCCATATCTAAATGACCATAACCTGTCACGATCAACCAACTTTTTTCAGCATCTAAGATCAATGGTTCACTTATGGTCTCAACACGACGTCTATGTGTTTCCGTATCAATAATACCTAGCCATAATCTTCCCTTAGGAACAATACGGAAATAAAGGGACATCGTTGGTTCCGCATTACTAACAGGCTCTTTTTTCTCTGTCTCAGCAACTACTTTTTCTGTATCTGCTCTGTTTTCTTGTGTGTCTTGTCCATGTTCAGCAGACTCAACATCATTGTTTTGCATCATCTCTTCAACATTATTGACTTCAACCGGTTTAATGTTGAGATTTTTTTTAGCTTGATCGATAGCGGTATTATTGATCTCGATCTTCACTTTTTCTGATGAAGAAAAATCGATCATACTTATCAGAAGTATGACGAGTAAAAGGGCAATCCCTCCTCCTGCGCCATAAACAACTTTTTTGTTTTCGAACAACGCTTTCACTTGAGAGCTTGTCTCTGCAATATCAAAGCTGCTCTCTTCAACCACTTCGTGCTCCGCTTTTTCAAACAGAAACTCTTGTTTTAGCCCTGAAAGGTCTAACTTGTATTCACGTTCTAAGATGGAGACAAAACCAAAAAACTGTGGTTTTTGAAATTGGTCAAACTTTTTACCTAAAATATTCTCTACATGTGCAATAGGAATATGTGTTGCAGATGAGATCGTCTTGCTACCAAGCTCTTGAAGTGTGTTGAAATCACTCATGATTAACGCATCCTATCCATTAAGATCGCACCCGCAGCACTCACGTTAAGCGAGTCAAAACCATGTGACATATTAATGCTCACAGGGTAATCAAGTTTGGAGATAACACGATTACTCAAACCTTCAGACTCATTACCTAAGATCAATGCGCGTTTATAAGTGATGTTAACATCATTGATGTTTTGACCATCTGTCACCGCACCATAAAGGTAAACGCCTGATGTTTTAAGTTCATTAATAACATCTTGCACATTGTTGACAACCGCGATAGGCATGTCAAAAATAGCACCGGCAGAACTACGAACAACACCCTCAAGGTTAAGGTGTTTAATCCCACAAACGATGAGACCATCGACACCTAAAGCATAAGCACTACGAACAATAGCACCAATGTTTCCAATGTCAGTCACACCACTCAAAACCACCAAAAATGGTTTTGTACGTAGGGCATCTAAGCCCTTGACTTCAACACCATCGATGTCTGCTAAAAAACCTTGGTGGTTTCCGCTTTTTGCCATTTGCTGTGCAGCCTCAGGGGGGATACGTTTGATAGTAACGCCCATTCGCATAAGACGTGAATACTCTTTTTTTTCTAGATCTTTCGCTAGATAGAGCGTCTCAATGCGGTTCGGGTACTTCTCAAGAAGGTAATAAACTGGTTGTTTTCCATAGATTAACATGAGGTGATTTTAGCTAAAAAATGCTTGATATTATGTAATAGGGGTTTGTATTACTCTATTTGACCCTATTTTTAGTGTAAATTCTATGATAAATTCTTTTTATATTCAGTTATTTACATAATGATTTCATAACAATTAATTCACTTTCTAAGTTATATACTCAATTGTATTTTGATGTCAAATATCTAACTTATTAGTGCTGTTATTGTCCAAACTTTCACGACTCGGCATTTAGTACCTCCCTGCATTGCGCTGTTGGCGCTTATCATCTCTGTCGCGTCAGAGAAGTAATTTTTGAGAAAAGAAGAGAGACGCTGTTGTTCCAACGTTGTTTTTCAATATCTAAAGTAAATAGATAATTATTTTTTCAACTGTTACGGCCCAAGTAGTTCGTGCTGAGAGTTTGTTTGAACAGGGATGAAAGTGGTAACTTTCACATTAAATAAATACGTCACCTAATGCTCTTACTTCGCGGCATCTGCAGGGCTGAATGTAGTGAACGAAACTCCGTTAAAAAAATCACTCTGTTTGAGCATAGCGAGTTAGGGATTTTTAGGAGTGTAGCGAGTGGAATGAAGGTAGTCGGTAGTTACCGACCCCGAAGCCGTCCGCGATCGGTTTTTCTGTTTCTATTTTTTCCGAGAAAAAAAGAGAAAGGTGTAGTCGATTAAATTTAAATAATTAACAAAAAGTTAGAACAAAACTAAAAGTTATTTTTCTTGCTCCAACAGACGTTGGTAACACGCTTTAGGATTCTCACCCGTAATCTTAGCGATCAGTTTAGAAGCCACCTTTTTAGGCAGATCAAAGGCCAAAATATCGCGCTCACTCATCGTAGAGTGATGCGCATCCCCAGCTTCGATGACAACCACCCACTCCCCTCTGATCTCACCCTTCATCTGAGCACGAATCTCACTCGCGGTACCATGCAAGTAAGTCTGATATTTTTTAGTCAGTTCCTTCGCTAAAAAGAGACGGCGACTAGGTACTTCTAACTCCAGTTCCGTTAAAAGTTTAGAGAGACGGTGTGGAGCCTCGTACAGAACCGTTGTATAGCCGTTAAAAAGTGCTTCTTGTAGGCCATTGCTTCGCTCACTACCCTTATGTGCCAAAAAGCCAAAAAAGAGCATCTTCGTAGCTACAAAACCGCTGGCAACGAAAGCAGTTAAAACAGCATTCGCACCCGGTTGAACATCGTAAGGTACATCATTATCAATACAGTAACGCACTAAGGTCTGACCGGGGTCACTAATACCTGGCATACCGGCATCACTTACGTAAACAATATTTTGTTCAAAAAAAGAGGGTTCTAGTTTTTCAACAAACTCTGTTTCGTTGTGTGAATGAAGGGAGATAAATTCTTGATCACGACGTTTAAGATCATAACGGGTGTCTAAGATGTTTAGAAGTTTTTTGGTGACTCGGGTATCTTCACAGAGTAGTATATCTGCTTGGGAGAGGGCTTCCATGGCGCGCAGCGAGATATCGCCGATGTTGCCTATGGGAGTTGGAACAAGGGTAAGCAATGCTTACGTCCTTACTATTTTGCGTAACGTGCTTTGAATTTCTCAATACGTCCAGCAGTGTCAACGATCTTCTCAGAACCTGTAAAGAATGGGTGACACTCATTACAGATGTCTACACGTAGTTCTGGTTTAGTACTTTTTGTAACAAACTCGTTACCACATGCACATGATACTGCACATTCTACTGATGTTGGGTGAATATCTTTTTTCATAACTTACCTTGTTGCGCCACGTAGTGTACGTAGTCGCTGTATATTTTTAAAATCCGTACGGGAGCGGATTATTAAGACGCGAATTATATCCAAATAATTTTAAAGTCACAACTTGGATTTATAATAAAGAGCGTTCGTCCACGAATTACACAGATTTGCACGAATTTAAGAGCAAAGTCTATAAGAGTATTTTAGATGCTATCGCTGTTGCTGCTGTTTCTGAACGAAGGATCATTGGTGTGTCAAGTCTTAGCACTTTCTGCTCTGTTAAAAAGGTACGTTCACTTTCACTGAACCCACCTTCACTGCCAATCAAGACAGTATCAATACCTTCACCATCTTCTAAGACCTCATCACAAAAGTCAAAGACCACTGTCTGAGGATTATCAGCTATAAAAGCCTCAATATCTTTCATCTCAGAAAAGACCATCATCTCACTGCGACCACACTGTTGCATAGAACTTTCCAGGATGCGTTCATACCGTTTGAAATCAGGCTTAAAGTTCTTCTGCGAACGATCACAATAGATAAACGTGATTTTACTTACGCCAAGTTCATTTAAAAGAGGTAGTACCTTTTCAACCGACTTATTATCTACCACACACCAACCAATATGCAATTGTTTTTGTGCTTTCACTTCTTCTATTTCTTGCGCTGTTAAAGTCAACTGCGCAGTACGACCATCAATACTCGAAACTTTGTAACGGTAGAGTACTTTACTCGCTTCATTTGTCCGAAAACCAAGTTCATCACCTATTTGGTGGCGACGTACTTTAATAATATATTTAAAGGATTCCCCTTTTAGTGTTAAGTGAGATTGTCCCGCATTATCATCAAACAGAAATCTCAAAGATACATCCATATACTGATCATAACGATTAGTGCCATCTCAGCGACTAAAATTGATGTGGCATCTTTTTTGTACTTCTCAAAGGCTCCTTCATCAGCGATAGAAGCATACTTCAGAGGCTTAGAACGTTTGATCTCAAAGATGATGATGACAACAGAGAGTACTATCATGACAATGTTGGCAACACTAAACTCTAGATGTTTAGCGGCCATCATCACCATTCCTGTAAATATCGGTACAAACATAGCCATCATAATAAGAGGGCTTTGTATGCGCATCTTTTTTAGATACTTCATCAGGTCATTGGCTTGTCTAAGTTGCCAGAGGCTTCCTAGAAAGATTATCAGTAAAAGGAGGACACCGCCTTCATGGATGGAGAGGCTCATTTCATACATTTCATTCATAACCAAGATTTTACACTAATTCTTCTATAATCTCTCTACTTAAAAGGATTAACATGGCAGTTACTGTAGACGAAGCACTCTCACTTATTTTTGCTAAGGTAAAACCAAAATCATACAAACTACTTCCTATTGAGCTTGCATTAGGTCATGTTCTTGCTGAAGATATAATCGCTACACATAATTTACCCCCATTTGATAACTCTGCCATGGATGGATATGCCATCAAAGCAAATGATGTAGGTGCTACGCTTGACTGCGATCACACTATTTTTGCAGGAGACAAAGAAGAGGTACGTCTTATAGCACGTAACTGTATTAAGATCATGACTGGAGCGAGGATTCCTCACGGATGCGAAGCAATTGTACCTATAGAGGATGTTAGTGTTGAAGGTAACAAGATCACAATGCCAGAAACCATCAAACCTGCTCAACATATCCGTCTTGCTGGAGAGGACATTCAAAGTGGCGACCATCTTCTTACCAAAGGTGAACGTCTCTATGCCCATCAGATAACACTGTTAGCCTCTCAGGGCATCTCTCAAGTCAAAGTCTATAAGAAGCCTCGGGTAGCTCTGTTTGCTTCAGGTAATGAGCTTAAGATGCATTTTGAACAAGTTGAAGAGCATCAACTCTATAACACCAATACCCCAACTATTATGGCACGTTGTCAAGAGTTGGGTTGCGAAGTCCAATTCATAGGGACTGCTCAAGACAACTTAGCCTCTATACACCAACATATAGAATCTGCTTTAGACTCTGATCTTATCATTACTTCTGGAGGAGTGAGTGTTGGAGATGCTGACTATACTAAAGAGGCTTTTTCTGCATTTGAGTACACAGGTATCTTTGAAAAGATCGAGATCAAACCCGGTAAGCCAACCACCTTTGGACGCATCGGTCATACCTATGTTTTAAATCTGCCCGGCAATCCCCTGGCTGCTGCGCTTATCTTTGAGATATTTGGACGTAGTACTATTAATGTTCTCTCTGCTGTTAATGAAAAACATATTAATGCCATTACAGCCAAACTCGCTCAACCTTATCAATGTCGACCAGGACGTAACACCCTTGTTCCCGGACGTTTTGATGGTGAGTTTTTCACTATCTGTGATAAGTATGCTCCAGGGATGGTCTCACCACTTGCGACAGGTAATGCGATGATCTTTGTTGATGCTGACATTAGTCATTTGGATGAGGGAGCTGAAGTGAAGGTTATCTCTACGAGGTTTGAGTTTAACAGTGTGGAACAGACGTCATTTCTAACAAAGTAACTCTTTTATACCGTTGCAGGGTTGATGAACGTCTCACCTTTTTTGATCTTTTCCCATAACTCAGCTTCACGCCAATCGGCACGAACACTATCACTAAAGATGATCTTGTTCAAATCGATAGGACCCATTAACTCCGAGTAAGCGTCCTCTTCAAATCCTTGTGCATACCCTGTTGCTGTCTCATGAACGATGACGCTGTTAAGTTTTACTTTCTTCTCACCATTGATCATTGAGGTTAGTTTTAAAAGTTCATTTATCATGATGAAGATGACACGAGAGAACTGCTCAGCAGAAGGAGAGACGGGAAGTTGGACCCAACGATCAGAGTGTTTTTTCATATCAGTAATATACGTTGCATCATCACCATCCCATAAGGTAATAGCATGGTCAAAAGCATCAATAAGATCTTTCATGTTCTGTTTCATCAGACCAAAGTCATAGACCATCTGACCATTGTCTAAAAAGTTAGACTCAAAAAGTACTTCTACTATATAAGAGTGACCGTGCAGCGAGGCACGACATCGTGCAGAACTACATCCTCGAACGATATGAGCATTTTCAAATTTAAATTGTTTACGAATTATCATAAAAGAATTATATCACTTTCGAAGGGTAAGAGCAGTTTAATCCACGAATTACACTAATTGACACAAATTAAAGAGCCAAGAGCAGAGGATTATTTTAAAATTGAAATACATAAAGATTTCATCTGTAGTGTAGATTGTGCAAAATGTCTGACCGATAGCGTGCTAGTGCACGCGGAGTGTCATACTTTTGTGCAAGATGCGCTGCAGATGGAGTTTTTATACGCCGTGTACTTCGTCCCAGATACGTATATGTAGACGATCACTATAGGTATAACCCTTAACCTTACAGTACTCTATCAACGGCTCAGCATTTTTCTCTACCTCAGCCTTAGAACCACCAACAGGCATACAATAGACCTGTGTATTAGGTGCATGTGCAATGATCTCTTCGATCTGCTCATCGAGACCAATATTAATAGAGTCTGAATCGATGGAAAATTTAAAAAAGGCCTCTTTAGAGTTTGTCGCTAAAGAAAAAATAGTATTTGCTTTTATACGCTTGCTATATGCTTCTCCGCTATTTTCAAGTTTTACAGAGAGTGCAAAGACACAAGCTTTATAGACAGGGAACTGTTCAAAGTTTACCGCCATTGAACCATTCGTTTCAAAAGTGACACGAAGTCCTCTCTCTATCATGGCTTCTAAAAATGCAATAAAGATAGGGTCATCCGCATACATTAAAGGTTCACCGCCTGTTAGCACGATGTCTACATTAGGAGGAAGATCGTAAAGGTCTAAAATAGAGACAAGTTGCTCAGCCGTTGCTATCTCTATCCAGTTGCTTGAGAAGTGCTCACGGTTAACCGCATAAACCGTGTCACAGCCTACTACCGTAGTACCATTTGGCGCTTGTTGCGAGCAGGCGAAACCTTCACAACGCATATTACAGCCACCAAAACGTAGAAAAAGTGAAGGTACACCAACATAACGTCCTTCACCCTGTATTGAAAAGAAATGTTCAACTAGATAAATCATAGTTTTTCTCTATATTTTGTGATTCCCAAGATCATTATTGTCTCTTCATCTTTATTAACATAAAAAACAATGGTATACCCTTTATAAATCATGTCTCGTATACTGTTATCATTAAAGTAGACAGACTTTCTATACCTAAAGGGCATGTCTGTTATCTCTTCTATTTGGCTTGTAAGGTTTTTTAAAAACTTATCAGCTCGAGTAAGACTATCATCAGCTATAAAATCCCATATTTTATTCAAAGAAGATAAATAGGGTTCAGAATAAAGTATCTCCATTAACGGTTGCGTGAAAAGTTCTCTATCTTTTGCCACATCTCTTCATGAGAAAGTAATTTAGCTGTACCATTTTTAATTTCTTCCAGTGTTTTCTCTAACTTTTGTTTGTCCGCTTGAAACTCTGCTGAGTGGAGATAAGTATCTTCTTCGAATTGATCACGCAAATATTCATTAAACTTACTCTGCATATCAATACCACTAGTTACTATTTTTTTATAGAGATCATCTTGTACATCTATTGATACTTGCATTATAAACCCTTTCTAATAAGACATTATAGCATTTTATAGTGTCTTAAAGTCACCCACCCGTTTCATAGAAAGCACGAGTAGATGACTCACCATCTTCTTCTGACCAGCGATTTTTCTCTGGCTTTGTACGGACGACCTCTTTTAAAACAGCAGCTGCTGTCTTGATGTCACCTTTACGAATAGCTTCACGAATGCTCATCGCTTCATCAAAATAGAGACACGGTATGAGATCACCCTCTGCAGTAATACGAATACGATTACAAGTCGAACAGAAGTCATCTTTATAAGGTTCAATAATTCCAAAACGATAGCCATCATCTGTTTTATAATAATGTGATGGCGACTGTGATTCTAATCCTTCATCAGTATAACTGTAACGCTCTTCTATGAGTCCGAGTAGCTCATCGCTCTTCATCCCCTTAATGTCAACTGCAGCATGTACATTTTCCATATATTCTATGAAGCGTACCGTCATGTTACGCTCTTTACAGTACTCTAAGATGTCAAGGATCTCATTTTCATTCATCCCTTTCATCGGAACAACATTGACCTTGACTTTAAGCCCTACTTTAAGTGCTTCATCCACGCCATCAAGAACATTTTTAAGGACATCTTTTTGTGCGATTTTCTCAGCGATCTCAGGCTTTAATGAATCAATAGAGACATTAATACGTTTTAGACCAGCATCTTTCAGTTTCTGAGCAGCACCTTTCAACAAAAAGGCATTTGTGGTCATAGCAAGATCAATACTTGGTTCATAGTCATAGATCATCTTGATAAATCTGTCTAAGTCTTCACGAAGTAGTGGTTCACCACCCGTAATACGGATCTTGTTGATCCCTTCATCGATACAGACCTTCATAAACTCAAACATATCTTCAAAGCTTAAAAGGTTCTCTTTTGGGACCCAAGAGAAAGGTTTTTCAGGCATGCAGTATTGACAGCGGAAATTACAGCGCTCAGTAACAGAGACGCGAATATAGTTGACCTCTCGGTTATAACTGTCGATTAGTTTTTTCATAATGATTCACTTTTTATACTCTTTATTACTAATAGATCTAAACCAAATAAATATCACCGTCATTCCTGCGAAGGCAGGAATCAAACAACTCAAACTATTGGAAAGCATCACCTCGTTGATTCCTGTCTTCACAGGAATGACAGAACCGGTGACACTACGATAAGACATCTACTTACTGACTCTATTGAGCTCTTATAAATGAAAGAGTATCTAATATTTTATGTTAGTAGGATTATAGGAGAATATTGCGTTTTTTTACTTGACTTTGATTAAGAGAGAAATGGAGTGTGTGTTGAGAGAGAAGACCTTTCGGTCAACCCCTCATACAAGGAGAATATAAACGTTATGAAACGGGTTACTATTTTGTAGCAAACTTGTAGTCAAGTTGTAACCAGACCATAGTCGCATCTTTGGCACCTTTACTCGTAGCATCATCGCCCATGTATGCTGCTCCTTTAATCAGACCAGTCAAACCTGTCGCACCAGGAATTTTTGCTGAGTAAGCAATATCAAATTCTTGTCCATATGCATCACCAGCTTTAATATCTTTAGTTGCATCTGTCATTTGTCCATTACCATCTGCAGCTGCTCCAAACATATGATAAATACCAATGATCTTACCTGCAGTATCAAACTTATAACCACCACGAATATTAAGATCGGCTAAACCAGCGTCTGGTGTTTTCAAGAATTGATCTGCCCATCCGTTAAACTTATGCTTAGTTGCTAAAGGTGTTTGAAATGCTGATGTAGAATCAAGCTTGTCTTTATCAGCACCACCAAGGACCTCATAATTCAAACCTACTAGAAAACCTGAAATATTTGCACCGACGTCAAGATTCATATACATCGCATCACCATATAGACTATCTTTAATTGGTGTAGTAATAGTACCTTTATCAAATGTCTGCAAAGATGCCTTTGTTTGCATAGCTAATTCTGCGCGATAAGTCAGTTTTGCACTATCACCCATTGCTACCTTACCTGTAGCTGCAAGACCATATGTATCACTAGCTGAACCAAGAAGGTATGCATAACCTGTCAACTTAATAGGATCCATAAACTTATATGATGCATTAACTACTGCTGATGTTGTTTGTCCAGAACCTGTTCCACCTGCATACAAATTACGTTTGCCATACACATTACCTTCATCTCCAATAGCATTAACACCGTATACATAAGCACCAATA
>Ga0256828_1002046_pt1 | contig 12271 bp, 15 predicted proteins | sample CV88metaG_FD_185993 | JGI IMG/M metagenome (GOLD analysis project Ga0256828, IMG submission 185993) | Hydrothermal vent microbial communities from East Pacific Rise, Pacific Ocean - CV88 | ecosystem: Environmental > Aquatic > Marine > Hydrothermal vents | place: Pacific Ocean: East Pacific Rise... | reverse complement strand
TCCATTTTCATCGTATAACATATTTTGAATATCTAAAGGCTCACCTTCTATCCATGAACTAAAACTTACACTAGATATTACATTGTTAAATAACATTGCTAGTTTCATTCTATCTTTTAGATTATAAAAACTTTTTAGTTGGAGCATACCTATTTTTTCAAAAGGAGGTGATGCTATATGACCTATTAAACTCTCTAAACTAAGTGATACACCTTGATTCCAAAAGTGATAAAATATATTTGATAAAAGCAGATGTTCTTTAGAACTAATAGGGTCAGCTTCTATTGATACTAAAGACAATAGTGAAGATACAGTTGCATTTATAAGTGAAGATAGAGTATCACTATCATCTAGTACCTCTTGTGAAGGTGCATCAAATGTACCTAAAATATTTACACTAACACCTGCAGAACTACCTGGAGTGTATATTGTTTTTTGTACATTTGCAAACTTCTTAACTCTTGAGTTGTCTTGAAAAAAACTTTTTGTTCCATCTTTCCACATAGATGCAGTATCTTGTGCCATTTGTTCAATAGTTTTATTTTTATTAGCTGCATTTATTGGATCTATCCATGGTTCAAAGTCTTTTGCATTATAATCTTCAAATGCCAAACATAAATTTCCCATATCACCTTTTGGATCTATAATAATTGCAGGTATATTATCTATAGCTGCTTCTTCAATCAATCCAATACCAAGACCAGTTTTACCTGAACCTGTCATACCTATAATAGCTGCATGTGTTGTTAAATGCTTTGATTTATATAATGTCAAATCATCATCAATTGAATCTTTACCTAAATAAAATAATCCCATTTTTTCATATATATCTGTCACAAAAATATCCTTTTAATTTATATAAAATTGTATCATAATTGAACAAAATTTATTAACATTAAAAATATATATGATATAATATGTAAATTTTATAACAAGGATAAAAAATGGATTTAATGAGTATAGCTCAAGATTTAATAAAAGATAAACTAGGTGATAATGTAAATACAGATTCAATTCAAGGTGCAATTCAAGGATTATTTTCAAATGGAAATGGTGATTTTGATATTTCATCTATAATTGCAAATCTTAGCCAAAATGGTGGATTAGGCGATATGGTTAGTTCATGGTTAGGTGATGGTGAAAATATGCCAATTGATACAGATACAATTGCAAATATGTTTGGAAATGATAAAATAGCAGATTTTGCTTCAAAATTAGGTGTAGATAGTAGTAGTGCTACATCTTTATTAAGTGATGTGGTTCCAAATCTAGTAGATAAATCTAGTAGTGGTGGTAATATTTTAGATAGCGTTGGTGGACTTGATGGTGCATTAGATTTAGCTAAGAAATTTTTCTAAGGAGATATGATGAAAAAATTATTAATAACATTGTTTGCATTAAGTACATATATGTTCGCTTCAATGAACTTACAAACAGCAAGTAAAGAACAACTTATGAGTATTGCAGGAATAGGTGCAAAAAAAGCAGAAGCTATTATGAAATATAGAAAAACTCATAAAATTAAAAATGCAAATGATTTACTAAAAGTTAAAGGTATTGGTAAAAATATCGTTGGTAATGTAAAAGGAAATGTAAAAGGTAAAAATCTTAAAAATAAGATGAAACAAAAAGCTAAAAATAAGAAAAAATCTTTAACTAATAAAACAAACAAAGCAAAAAATATGAAAGCTAAAATGAACAAAAAATCAAAAAAAGCTAAGAATATGAAAGCTAAAATGTCAAAAAAAGATATGAAAAAAGCTAAAAAAGCAAAAAAGAATAAGCTAAAAAATAAGTTAAAAAATAGTAAAATAAATAAATTTTAATTAAAAAGGATATATTATGAGTAAATTAGATGAAAAAATTGAATTATATACAACAAAAGCAAAAGAGATTGATGCTGGAGTTAATGTAGATTTATTAGTAAAAGTAACAAAAGGTCTTGGACCATCAATCTATAAAAAAGATGCAGAATCAATTGCATGTTCAAGTGAAAATGAATTAGCAACAGTTAAAAATAATTTTTTAAAGAAAAAATTAGAACTTACTGAAGATGATGCAACATTAGATGCAGCAATTAAAGATGTTTGTGAGAAAATGGGAACATCAAATAGAAATAAATACAGAGCAATTTTTTACTATTTCTTAGTAGAAGCATTTAACAAACAAAGCGTTTACGCTTAATAATAGGAGATAAATATGGGTCTATTTGATTTTATAAAAGATTATGGTAAAAAGATATTTTCAAGTGATGAAGATACTGAAGTAGCATCAAGTAAAATAAAAGAAGAAATTGAATCTGATAATCCAGGAATTGAAGATTTAAATGTTTCTAAAGATGAAGAAGGAAATGTAACTATTACAGGTACAGCTGCTTCTGAAGATGCTATGCAAAAAGCAGTTTTAATGGCTGGAAATATTCAAGGTGTTACAAATGTAATTGCTAGTGAAGTAGTAGTTGCACAAGGTGCTGATGAAGTTGAAAGTGTTAGTGTTGAATATTATACAATTGTAAAAGGTGATACACTATGGGCTATTGCTACAAAATTCTATGGTAATGGTGCTAAATATACTAAAATTGTAGAAGATAACTTAGAAGTTATCAAAGATGCTGATAAAATTTATCCAGGTCAAAAAATAAGAATAGTTAAATAATATTTATTTAACTATTAATAAAAAAGGCTAAGTAAATTTTACTTAGCCTTTTTTTCTTTTAGTTTTCTTTTCCAATCTTTTTCAAACTTTTTTCGTTTCAAAAAAGATAAGTTTTCAATAAATACATGACCACTTAAATGTTCCATTTCATGTTGCCATGCAACAGCTTCAAAATCATCTACTTCTTTAGTAATTTGATTGCCATTTCTATCAAAATAGTTTACAGTTACTTTAAATGCTCTTTTAATATCATCATAATAACCAGGAACACTTAAACAACCTTCTTGTTGTATTTGTTCACCTTCTTTATAAGTAATAGTAGGATTTATAGCTTCTATTAAGTTTTCAGGTAAAATAATATCTCTTGTTTCATCTTCAGGATCAATAACTGGTAAATTTATAAGAAGTACATTTTTAAGTACTCCAATTTGAACAGCAGCTAATCCAACTCCACCAGAAGCTATCATTGTATCATTCATATCATCAAGAAGAGAATGAAGCTCTTCATCAAACTTTTCTACATCTTGAGATTTTTTTCTAAGAATAGGGTTAGGATAAACTAAAATTTCTTTTATCATTTTATTCGTGATGCTCTATTACTTTATCTACAAGACCATATTCCATAGCTTCAACAGCAGACATAAAGTTATCTCTTTCTGTATCTTCTTCAATTTTTTTAACATCTTGACCTGTAGCATTTGCTAAATGTTGATTTAAAGAATCTTTTAATCTTTGAATCTCAGCAGCTTGAATCTGAATATCTGTAGATTGACCTTGTGCTCCACCACTTGGTTGGTGAATCATAATTCTAGAGTTTGGTAAAGAATATCTTTTACCTTTTGCTCCAGCAGCTAATAAAAATGCACCCATTGAAGCAGCTTGACCAATACATATAGTACAAACATCAGGTTTAATATAATTCATAGTATCAAACATACTTAATCCAGCAGTTACAACACCACCTGGAGAGTTTATGTATAGATAAATATCTTTACTTGGATCATCAGCTTCTAAAAATAATAACTGAGCTACAACAGTTGCTGCAACTGCATCATTTACTTCACCACTTAGCATAACAATTCTATCTTTTAAAAGACGAGAGTAAATATCGTAACTTCTCTCACCTTTTCCTGTTTGTTCTACTACTACTGGAACATAAGACATTTTATTATTTACCGTCTTTTTCAGATAGTTTTTCATCTAAAATTTTATTCATAACTTTAGACTCTATAATTGACATTTTAATCATTGGTAAGTAACCAGCTTCTTCGTATTGTTTAATTACAGCTGTACCATCTTGACCATTCATCATTGCTTCGTAGTATATTGTTTGTGTAACTTCTTGATCTGTTACTTCAATATTTTCTGCTTTTGCTAATGCATCGATAATAAATGTAGATTTTACACTTTTAATAGCTTCTGGTTTAATCTCTTCTCTTAGTGCTTCAAGTGCTTTTGGATCTTCTTGAAGTTTTTTGATTTCATCTTCACTCATTGCTTGAGCTTTAACATTTAGTGCTTGATTAATTTCTTGCTCTAAAATTGCTTCAGGAACTGCAAAATCAATATTTTTAATTAGTGCGTCAACATAATCAACTTTTACTTCTTCATTAAAGTAAGTAGTTTTCTTTTGAGCTAAAAGTTGTTCTTTAATTTTTTCTTTTAATGTGTCTAATGTTACATCTTTTTCATTTGGTAACATAGTAGCAGCCCACTCATCTGTTAATTCAGGAGTTTCTTTAGCTCTAATTTCATGTAATTTTACTTTAAATACAACATCAGCTCCAGCTAAATCTTTTGCTTGGTATTCTTCTGGGAATGTTACTTCAATATCTTTAGTTTCGTCATATTTCATACCAATAATTTGATCTTCAAATCCAGGAATAAATGAGTTTGAACCAATTTCAAGTACATGACCTTCAGCTTTACCACCATCAAATGCTACACCATCTTTAAAACCTTCAAAATCAATCACAGCAAAATCACCTGATTTTACCATTCTTTTTCTTTTGATTTTAACTGGTTGAGCACCTTGTGCTGCCATTGTTTCAAGTTGTTCTTGAACTTCTTTATCATCTACAGTTGGTGCTGTCATTTCAGGAATTAAAGATTTGTAATCACCTAAATTGATTTCTGGTTTACAAGAAACAGAAATTTCAACTACGATACTTTTATCATCTTGTTCTTCAAATTTTGTAATTGCTGGTTCACCAATAAGATTTGAATTATCAATATTTAATTCTTTTAATCCTTGAGTTAACATATCTCTAATTGCATCACTTTGAGCATCTTGTTTTAATTTATCTGCATATCTTTGTTTTACTACAGCTACAGGAACTTTACCTTTTCTAAATCCTTGAATATCCATAGATTTTGCAGCTTGTTTAGCTACTTTGTCTAAGTTGTTTTCTAAAGTTTGGGCATCTATAGTACCAGAAATTGTTGCGTTTGCTTCGTCTATTTTGTTTGTGTTAAATGTCATAAATATGAACTCCATTTTAAATTTTATGTGATTATATCTAAAAACTTATTAATTGTTTTTTATATAATAAATTTATCCTATTTATTGTACTATAACATAATTATAAAAAGGAAAAAATATGAAATATCCAGAATTTTTTGATACAGTAGAAAGTATAAAATTAAAAGATGATTTAGCAAATATTTTAGGTGCTTTTGAAGAAGGAATAATTGAGTTTACTTATAAAGATGTAGTAAAAAGTGCAGGGCATTCATGTCCTACAGTTGCTGGGGCATATTTACTTGTAAAAGAAGGGTTAAAAGAACTTTATAAAAATACATTACCTGTAAGAGGTGAGATAAAAGTTTTATTTAAAGAAAATTTAGAAGATGGTGTTGCAGGTGTTATTAGTAATGTTGCTTCACAAATAACAGGAGCTACAAGTAAAAGTGGATTTAAAGGTTTAAATGGAAAGTTTGCAAGACATTCATTAATGAGTTTTAATGAAAATATATCTTCAAGTATGAAATTAACAAGAACAGATACAAACCAAAGTGTAGAACTTATCTATAATCCAAATTCTATATTACCACATAAAGATATGTCAATGTTAATGCAAAAAGTAATGAAAAATGAAGCAAATAAAGATGAAAAAATATTATTTGGTCAATTATGGCAAGAAAGAGTAGAGCAAATATTAATAAATGAAAAAGAAGTAATTACTATTTTATAGTAGTTACTTTGATAATTCATCCATTATATATCTTTCTAATTCTGTTTTAGAGATGTTATTAGCAATAGATCTTTTATAAATCTCATCTACTTTTTTGTTGTATTCATCATAAGCAAACAGTGGAAAATGTAAATTCCACATCATTTTTATTCTTCGTAATGCAACTTCGTCACTTAGACAATCTTTAAATAATCCAAAAGAAGCAAATATTAAACCTGTAACAAACAAAGTAATAAGTATTGAGATATGACAATCTGCAAATTTAAATATTTCATGAGTGATTAATGTAATAGGTAACATTACTATATTTATAAGTACTAAAAATACTAAATATGCACGACCAAGTTTTAATCTAAATCCTAATTTTTTACCATCTAAATGCATACCCTCATTTAAAAGACTATTTGCACTTAAAAGTTCATGAAGTTTAACTGGTTGGTTTGATATAACATATGTATAGTTTATAATATAATCTTTAATACTATCAATCATTATTTTTCCCTTTTTCTATTAATCCAGCTTCTACTAAAAATGGACTATGTATAAAATCTAATTTCTTTATTCTATCATATTTTGCGTAACTTAAATATAAAATATCTTTTGCTCTTGTAACAGCAACATAAAAAAGCCTTCTTTCTTCTTCAATACTTCCACCTTTACTCATTAGAGTTCTATTTGGAAATCTTCCATCCATAAGGTCAATAATATATACTTCTTTAAACTCTAAGCCTTTACTAGCATGGATAGAAAGAAGATTTACCCCAACTCCTTGGCTTAATTCACTACCACCTAATATCATAGCATTTAAAAAGTTTTTTATATTTGTATGTTTATGAGAAAGTTGCTTTAAAGTTTCTAATCTTCTATTACATTTTGAAAGATACCTATCTTTTAGGCTTTGTTTTATAGTACCATCTTTTTGTTTTGCTCTAATATCTGCTAAATTATTTAGTATTGATTGGAAAAAAGTACTTTTTTTAATCTGATCTATAAGGTTTGCTGGGTTTTTCATTCTTCTTAAAACTTTGTAAAGTTTATAAAACTCATATAAAAATTCTCCACCTTCTTTAGATAATTTTGGATGTTTTAAAAATGGATTACCTAAAAAACTCTCATTGAAATTAGAATCTTTAAATTTTGCTAAGCTTCCCATTTCTATAAAGTCATCGAATAGACCTAGTTGAATATTTGTAGTTTTAGTACTAATATATGGTGTTTTAATATTATCATCTGGATTTAGTAAGCCTTCTTGTAAAGATCCATGACCTAATTTTATAAGTGCATCAAATATATCTTTTGCAATAGCATTACCTATATTCTTACCATGTTCAATTAGCTGAATAAAAGCCATCATATCATTGCTATTGTGTACTAGTACTAGCATATTTAAAGCTGCTTTTATCTCACGACTATCAAAAAAACTATGACCACCTTTTCTTTTTGAGTTTATACCAGATTCTCGTAAGTTTGCTTCAATACCATCTGCACTAGAGTTGTTTCTATATATTACAGCAATTTCATCATGTGGAGTTGTTGATTTTGCAATATTTTTAGATATATATTCATATTGACTATATAATTCATCAAATTCAAGTAAAGTAGGACTATGGTCATTTTTTGTTCTTATCACTTCTAGTTTTTTTTCATATATTCTTTCATTGAACATTATTACTTTATTTGCTAAATCCAAAATAGGTTTAGTTGAACGATAGTTTTTATTTAGTGTATGTAAATTAGAGTTTTTATATCTATCATTAAAAGATGAAATAATATTTATATCACTTCCATTAAAAGCATAAATACTTTGGTCATAATCTCCCACACAAAATAAACTTGGACTTTTAAATCCATCTAGTAGTTTACCTTGAAGTGGATTTGTATCTTGATATTCATCTACAAGTATCTCTTTGAAGTTAAATTGTGTATGTTTTTGAATCTCTAACATATTTGTAAGTAAATCATCAAAACTAACATAATCATAATCTTTTTTTAGTTTATTAAATTGTTCAAATAAATCTTCATATATTAATAAAAATGGCTTATGATCTGCATTATTATTTATCATCCAATCTTCAAATGTTTCATCATAAGTACTGTTTGTATATAATGAAAATAGATCATATAAATATGATGGATCATAAGCTTGAACATCTTCAATACTTGGAAATACTCTTTTTTCATAAAGTGAACGAAATAAAGACTTTAGTTCGCTTGGTTGTTTTAGTACAACATTTATACCCATAGATTTCATCAACTTATAAGATACACTATGAAATGTACCTGCAACAATTTTAGATGCTAATTCTTTACTAAAAAAACTAGCAACTCTTTCTACCATTTCTGATGCTGCTTTATTTGTAAATGTTAATAAAAGTATTTCAGAAGGTTCAACTCCAGAATTTATAAGATGTGCAATTCTTCCTACAATTGTAGATGTTTTGCCTGTACCTGCACTAGCAATTGTAAGGTTATATCCATTTGGTGCTGTTGCTGATTTGTGTTGTTCAAAATTCAAATTTGTTAAAGGCATTTGGAATTTTATCTAAATAATAATAATCTATGATAAAATTATTGTAAAAGGAAAAATATGTATAAATTAAAATTACTTTTACTTATATTATTATCTATAAATATTTATGCAAAAGATATTGATTTTGATAAAATAATAAAAGTATCAAAAGAACAAAACAAACAAATAATGGTCTTTTTTCATATGGAACATTGTGGTTGGTGTCATAAACTAATAGATGAAAGCTTAAATGATAAAAATATAAAAATTATGATAAATAAAGATTTTAATTTTGTAAGTTTAGATGTTGAAACTAATGGAGATATTATTTATAATAATAAAAAAATTAAAAAATTAGATTTTGCTAGAGATTATGAAGTCTATTTTTATCCCACAATATTAATCTTTGATAATAATGAACTTGTTGTAAGAATTAAAGGTTATAGAAATAAAGATAAATTTAAAAATATTATTAATTATATAGCAAAAAAAGCTTATAAAACTATGACTTTAAATGAATTTATTAAAAACCAAGAATTTGATAAGTAAATAATGTTATAACTATTAGTATATTTTAATATAAATATTAGCTAATTATATTAGCAATAAATGTATATTATAAAAGCAATAATTAATAAGAAATAAATATAAATTACAGTTATCATTACACCAAATAAAAGGAGTAGTGATGAAAAGATCATTTATAAGAGAGATATTAGAACATACTAATAACAACACAATTTCATTTGCTGGTGGTTTACCTAATGCAAAGTTATTTCCAATAGAGCAACTAAAAAAATCAGCCCAAGTTGTTTTAGATGATACATCATCACTACAATATGGAAACTCAACAGGGTATGAAAAACTAAAAGAAAAAATAGCAAAACTATATAGTGATGATGGGTTTTTTACAACTTCATCAAATATACTTATAACTTCAGGCTCACAACAAGCACTAGATATTATTTCAAGATTTAATAGTAATAAAAATATAACTATAGAAACTCTATCATATTTAGGTGCTATGAATGTTTTTAATCTAAACAATATGGATATAAATACTATAAATTTACAAGATGATGGATGTGATATAAAGCAGTTTAAACAAAGTATTAGTAAAACTAAATTAGCTTATATCATACCTGATTTTCAAAATCCAACAGGTATATCATATAGTGATAAAAAAAGAGAACAAATAGCAAGTATTATAAAAGATACAAACTCATTAGTAATAGAAGATTCACCATATAGTGAAATATATTTTGAAAAAAAGTTTGAATCTATTAGTCAAAAAATACCTAAAAACTCTTATCATTTAGGAAGTTTTTCTAAAGTATTAGCTCCAAGTTTGAGAATAGGATGGATAAGAGCAGATGAAAAACTTCTTGAACCATTAATAGCATATAAAGAAGCTATGGATTTACATACAAATGGATTAAGTCAGTTTATATTAAATAACTATTTAGAAGATATAAATGAGTTTGAAAATCATAAAAATAAAATAAGAAAGATATATTCTAAAAAGATGCAAATATTTTGTAACTTTTTAGATGAGGTATTGCCACAATTTGAATATATAAAACCAAAAGGTGGAATGTTTGTATATGGTAGATTAGAAGGTATAAATACAAAAGAGTTAGTTAACAAGTGTTTAAAAGATGATGTTTTATTTGTACCAGGAGTTGAATTTTATATAAACAATATAAAAGAAGATGAGATTAGATTTAATTTCACAAACTCAACACCTGCACAAATATTTAAAGGCTTAAATATCATAAAAAGTTTAATAAAGGAGTAATATTATGCAAAATTTTATAGAATTGGTTATGCAACAAAGTATAACATTTTTTGCAATACTTGACCCTGTAGGTGTTAGTGCTATTATGCTATCACTTTTACATGCAAATGTAACAAAAAAACAAATAGAAAAAATAGCTTACAAATCAACAATTACTGTTGTAATTGCATTTTTTGTTGTGCTAATTGGTGGTAACTTTGTACTTAAGATGTTTGGAATTGATGAAAATTCACTTAAAGTAATAGGGGGAATTGTTCTAATTCTTATGGCTATAAATATGCTTCAAAGTTCAAAAGAAGCTAAAAATATCACAAAAGAGGAAGATGAAGATATAAATAAACAAGAAGATCTATCTGTAATTCCTATAGCAATACCTATTACATTTGGTCCTGGGATGTTTTCTACTATTATTATTTTAAAACAACAAGCTACTACTATGCAAGATATTGGAGCTATTGTATTAGCATTTTTATTAAATGCTTTGGTTATGTATATGGTGTTTAAAAGAGCATTATATATCAAAGAATATTTAGGGGTAACTGGGCAAAATGTTGTTACAAAGATTATGGGACTAATTGTTGGTGCAATCGCAGTTCAGTTTATAGTAAGTGGAGTAGTGACACTTAGTTTGATGTACTTAAAATAAGGATATAATATGAAATTAAAAATATACCAAATAGATGCTTTTACAAATGAGATATATAAAGGTAACTCTGCAGCAGTAGTGATACTAGATAAAAAGCTAGATGAAAAAACTATGCAAAATATAGCTATAGAGAATAATTTAAGTGAAACTGCATTTATACAACAAATTGATAATAACAGATATACAATAAGATGGTTTTCACCTATTTGTGAGATAGATTTTTGTGGTCATGCAACTTTGGCTGCTTCTTTTGTGATATTTGATGTTTCAAATATTGATAAAATTTATTTTGAAACTTTAAAAGTTGGAGTTTTTGAAATATATAAACAAGAAGATAACTATATTAAAATGGTTTTACCAAATACAAAACCAATTATAGTAAATGAATTGCCTTCTATATTTAAACAAGCTTTATCAATACAGCCCAAAGAGGTATTGTTAAATAATCAAGCATACTGTTTAATATATGAAAATGAAGAAGATATTTATAATATAAAGTTAGATTTAGAATTACTAAAAGAGCTAAAACCTTATGATGTAGTAATAAGTGCAAAATCTAATAAATATGACTTTGTATCTAGGTACTTTTGGCCTGCAAATGGAGGAGATGAAGATCCTGTTACTGGATCAATTCATACAGCACTAGCACCATATTGGAGTGAAAAATTAAATAAAAATCAGCTAATAGCTTACCAAGCATCTAAAAGAGGTGGAGTTTTAAAATGTGAAGTTTGTGATGATAATGTTATTCTTTTAGGACAAGCAGTTAAATATATGGATGGATATATTTATATTTAGTAAAAATTTATAGTTCATATTGATTTTTATTGTTTTAAATATGCTATAATGAATAATATATAAAACAAGGCAATAAATATGAATTATGATAATTTATCAGATGAACAAAAACAAGAATTGAAGCAAACACTAAATGATTATGCTTCTAAACTAGGTGGAGTAAATGCTCTATTGACACTAATTGAAAATATAAAAAAAACTAAACCAAATCCACTTTTAATAAAACAAGCTACATTTAAAACTGATGATATAATTATTACTTGGGAAAAAAATATTTATAAGGATACTTTAACAACATTATTTCATGCAATAAAACATGAAGATAAAAATAATGATATGTTAAAAGGTTTAGAATCTAAAGATTATAAAAATACTATGACAATGATGAAAATATTAAAACCAATAACTATAAAAGTACAACCTAAAGATAATAAATATGAAGGATTTGAATTTCCTATATTAGATACAAGTATTGCTAAAAACACTAAAATATCATTTATTTTTAAAGTATTGTTTTTTTATAATGTAAGTATAATAAAAAAAGCAATAAATTATAAAGAAAACTAATATGATAAAAGATGGTAAAAAACGATTTGATATTAAAATAGGTGCAAAAGTAAATATTGTATTAAAACAAGACCAAAGAAGTGGTAATTTAACTTTGGGAATTG
>Ga0256828_1002043_pt1 | contig 12278 bp, 11 predicted proteins | sample CV88metaG_FD_185993 | JGI IMG/M metagenome (GOLD analysis project Ga0256828, IMG submission 185993) | Hydrothermal vent microbial communities from East Pacific Rise, Pacific Ocean - CV88 | ecosystem: Environmental > Aquatic > Marine > Hydrothermal vents | place: Pacific Ocean: East Pacific Rise... | reverse complement strand
CTCTTTTGTGATACAAATAAGCTTTTAGATTATAATGAGTTAGGTTTTGATTCTATTATAGATATAACGAATGAAGTAGGTTCAAGTGGAGAAGAGTATGAGATGCTTATAGGTTTTGATGCTGAGAATAGTGAAACTATTCAAAAAATTGCTAACGATTTAAATGTTCCTTTAACTCTTTTCGCTAAAGTTACAGACAATAATAGACGCTTCAACTGTGTCGGACATCATTTTTAAATTAAAAGGTAGATAAAATATGAAATATTTTGTATGGAATGTAGACCCTGTTCTCTTACATATAGGACCTCTTCAGCTCTATTGGTATGGTCTACTTTTTGTAGGTTCATTTGTAGTTGGTTCATGGATTTTAAAGTGGATATATATACGTGAGGGTAAAGACCCTGAGGTTTTAGAGTCACTCTTTATATACATTATCATAGGTGCTGCTGTAGGTGCTAGACTGGTTCACTGTTTTTTCTATGACCCAAGTTATTACTTAGCACACCCCATGAAAATCTTTGCTGTTTGGGAAGGTGGACTTGCCTCGCATGGTGGTGTTATGGGTGTGCTTTTAGCCACATGGCTTTTTGCAAAGAAAAATAACGAATCATTTACATGGTTACTCTCAAGACTTGCCATACCAGCTGCCTTGTCAGGTGCTGCTATTCGTATAGGTAACTTCATGAACTCAGAGATAGTAGGACAACCAACCGATGTGCCTTGGGCGATTGTTTTTGAACGTTTAGACAACATTCCTCGACACCCATCACAGCTTTATGAATCAGTTTCTTATCTGATTATATTTGTTTTCCTTTTATTTGTTTACAGAAATGTTAAACCAGCTTTTGCCACAAAAATACTACCTGCTTTATGGTTCATAACCATCTTTACTGTTCGTTTTTTCTTAGAATATGTCAAAACAAAACAAGCAGCCTACAACGTAGACCAAGTACTCACAACGGGTCAATGGCTTAGTGTCCCATTTATCCTACTCGGTGTGGTATGGTTGGTTTGGGCTTTTGTTTCGCAGAAGAAACAAGTATAATACGCTAGAAAAAAACTATGAGACTGTGAACGAACCGTAGGGTATGGCTTTCGCCTACCGTCAAATTGAATTCCTTGAGTTAAAAAGGTTCAATTTTTCATAAATTTGCTTTAAACGGTAGGCTAAAGCCGTACCCTACGTCCAATATTCAGCAATCTCTATGTTGAGTTCAAAAGAACTCTATGTACCTCATAATGAAAGAAAAAAATGCAAAACCTCCTATACCCCGTAAAAGTAAAAAACGATTTTATATTTAACCCCACAAGCCGTGACTTTATAGTTGACGAAATCCCTCTTTATGACTTTACAGGTGAGGGGGAGCATCTTATTTTACATGTGCGTAAAAAAGACATGACCACATGGGAGATGGTCTCTGCTATTGCTAAGTATTGTAAAATCAAACAGCGTGACATAGGTTATGCAGGGCTAAAAGACAAACATGCCATGACCATGCAGTACATTTCTCTTTTGGCTAAAGACAACGAAGAGATTATGAAAACCTTTAAGCATGATAAAATCAAAATACTTGGAACCTACCGACACAACAACAAAATACGTATAGGACACCTCAAAGGAAACCACTTTAAAGTTCGTCTTAAAAAAGTACTCGGCGTTCAAAAAGACAAACTGGACTCCGTAGTAAAATGGGTCAAAAAAAACGGTGTACCAAACTACTTTGGAAACCAACGTTTTGGGAACACAGGAGACAACTGGAAAGAGGGTAAAGCCATTATAGAAGGTACATTAAAGATAAGAGATAGAAAGAAAAAGACCTTTTTGCTCAACGCCTATCAGTCATACCTTTTTAATGCTTGTCTCTCTAAGCGTATAGAACTCTCTATGCTACTAGAAGCATTTTCAGAAGCAGATGCAGAAAAGGTTTTTAAACTTCCAGAGGGTTCGCTAAAGGGAACCAAAGAACAGCCACACTTTTTCAAAATCTTAGAGGGTGACCTGATGATGCACTATCCATTTGGACGTGTGTTTGAACTGGAGTCACTAGAAGAGGAAGCAAAACGTTTTTCAGAGTTTGACATAGCACCTTCGGGACTACTTCCAGGTAAACGTGTGAGTAGGGCTACCAAAGTGTCAGAACTTATAGAGAAAGAGTATGATGAAGAGGTAGGAGAAAATGGTGCTAGACGCTACGCATGGATAGCTGTAACCGATGTTAAAAAAACTTATGTAGAAGAGAAAGCTCACTATGAGTTAGAGTTTACGCTACCAAAAGGCTCTTACGCGACTAATGTTTTAGATGTTTTACGTGGTGAGAGTCTCTAAGCTTTAGAGAAAATCACCATATTTTAAAACATATCCATTGTCATCTGCAAAGTAAGCATGTCCATCATCATCAAAAGTGATTCCCTCTTGAGCAAACTTTGGTAGTTTTATTCTTTTCATAATTTTTCTCTGTTTTAAGTTGTAGACATAGAGTTTATCTTTTTTATCAGAGACAATATATAGTTTATTTTTATGCCACTGTAGCCCAGAAGAGTCAATGATTTTATGATGAATGGTTTTGATTATTAGTGCATAGTTTTTTCTCATTTTTACAACCACTATATATGCATCTTTTTTCTTTTTTGCTTGAATACTTAGATAGTAAAATTTACCTTTTTTACTAATACCTTCAATACCATGTTTATTGGTAAATTTAAATTCTTGGTCTTTAATACCCTTGATTTTTACTTCTTTACTCTCTAATGTTTCTCTGTTAACTCTAAGTAAAGAACCACCCTCTACAGCAAAAATAAATTTATTTTTTTTACAGACAACACCTTCTAAGTCATAGTCACCTAGTTTATGCTCGGAAATTATTTCACCACTGGTAGTAAGCTCATAAAATGACCCCTCATCACTAGCAACAACAAGCGTATCTGTATTTTTACAGTATGAGATTCCAGAAGCTTCAGGAATCTCAGCTATAACATTACTGTCTGCATCACTACATGCTGTTAGCATAAAAAGTATAAGCAGTTTAGTTAACTTTTTCATTTTTACCTTCTGTTTCATTATTTTCTTTTTTTAACTCGCGTATGTCTACACCATAGGTAACTTTAAACTCATAGAGAGAGTCATTTAAAAACTCCATAAGTTCTGGTTCTGTTTTTTCACCAATAATTGGCTCTACCAACACTTCATCATCAGAACCTAAAAAATAGATGGTAGGTGTCCCATTTGGAGGGATAAGGTTGTCAGGTATTTTTTCACCAAGATAAACTTTTTTAATCTGAAAATAGTTTTCTATAAGTTTTTTAGGTTCAGGCTGATTCATAACTTTGTTCAGTGCATCACAAGAAGGACACTGAGGTTGTGTGACATAAAGCATGGTTATTTTGTCAGGTATAACCTTCTTCTCTTTTTTGTTTTCATCTGCTGTAGAACAGTTAGTTATAAACAAAAGCATAAAAATAACGGTTATATATTTAGTTAAAGACATGTTTTTTCCTTGATTGTTGGACTTATTATAGCACAAAGAGGAGAAATTTTGAAATAGTTAAAATGGCTCTTAAATAGACAGTTTTTGACCAAGTAGCAGAGTATAATGAGTTTGAAGTCTTATATCAGTTACTATTCTTTTTAGTTAAAATGGGAACATTTGAGCAAGATGAAATATTAATGTTGTAAAAATAAGATTATTATATTTAATAATATATATTATTAGTTAAGCTATATAAGCTTACTATAAACTTTTTGGGAGAATTAGAATGAAATATCACTATATAGAAGTAAAAATCAACACAAATGAAAAACCATCATACTTTATAGGTTCCATGATACGTGGAGCCATGGGCTACGCTCTTAAAAAGGTTACCTGCATTAACCCCAGCTACAAGTGTGAAGGGTGTTTTACAGCAAAAGATTGTCTCTACTACAAGTTCTACGAAGAGCAGAACAGCTTTCACTCTTATCGTTACGACATAGAGTTGGGTTCTGGCAAGTTTGACTTTGGGCTTTACTTGTTCGCCGATGCCAGTAAAAACTTACCGTATGTGCTGAGTGCTTTACATAAAACACTTATAGAAAACGGACTTACCAAGCAGAATCATAAGTTTAACGATTTCACCATGAGTGTCAATGGTCAAGAGGTTTTCGATGGAAAAACATTTAAAAGTTTAGAGATAGAGGAAAAAACCTTTAAAGTAGACAGTTTCTGTCCAAATGTTAAAGTAAAATTGCTCACACCTTTAAGAATAAAAAAACAAAACAGGTTTCTAAGAGACAACGTAGAGCTAGAAGACATTTTACGCTCTATCTACCAAAGAGAGCAAGAGCTATTTTATGGAAAAAAAGCATTTACTTTAGAGTACACACCAAGCTCTACAGCAACCGTAAAAGCTTTACAGCATAAGTCATTAACCCGAAACAGTAACCGACAACGCCAAAGCATGAAGATGGATGGTATAGTAGGTGAGTTGGCTGTTATGGGGCTAGATGAGGAGAGTTATAGGCTCTTGAAATTGGGTGAGATTATTGGTGTGGGTAAGCAGACGGTTATGGGGCTTGGTCGGATAGAGATTGAAGATTTGTAATATTTTACGTCGGCTGAAGCCAACCCTACACGTTCCGAACCGAATTAAAGGTTGGGAGCTGTAGGGTTGGCTTCAGCCGACGAGATATAGGAAAAACAAAGGAAATGAATGAAGTATTTATATGGGGCATCAGTACAAGGTATTCAAGGGTTTATTTTTGAGACGAATGAACTAAAAAGTATTATTGGTGCGAGTGAGATTATAGAAAATATCAATCAAAAAATAGCAGATAAATATGAAAAACATATTATTGTTAATGCAGCAGGAAATATCAAATTGCTTTTTGATGATAGGTCAGAGTGTGAAGAATTAGTTAAAAGCTTTATAAAAGAAGAGAAACAAAAAGCCTTTGGTATTACTATTTCTCAAGCAGTAGAAGTTTTTAAGGAAGGTGATTTAAAAAATGCTTTTAATCGTTTAGAAAAGAAGTTAACAGAAGCTAGAAATCAACCACAGATTCCTCTTGATATGAGTATCAATATTGTAGAGTTAGCACCTAAAACAGCCAAACCTATGGTTGAAAATAAACCTAAACAAGATAAAGCAACACTTCAAAAAGAGAAAGCTTATGAGGAAAAATATAAAGACGACAAAGAATTCTCTCAAATAACTAAGTTAAAAAACAGTAAAAGTAAAATAGCCATTATCCATGCAGATGGAAATGGACTTGGTGCAATGATAGCTTCTATGGCAAAAGATACTTCTAACGATGATGAGGTAAAAACCATGTACAAAGAGTTTTCTCAAAATTTAAAAGAGGCTACCGAAGGTGCTATTGATGATGCTAAAAAAGATGTAGCTAATTTAAAATTGAGACAGGTGATTGTAGGTGGAGATGATTTAACAGTTATATGTGATGCCGATTTTGCTTTGGAATTTACCTATAAATATCTTGAATTTTTTGAGAAAAGAACTAAAGAGATTTTCAAAAATGATGGTTTAACAGCTTGTGCAGGTATTGCTTTTTGTAATCATAAATACCCTTTTCACTATGCTGTAAATTTGGCTGAGTCACTTTGTAAAGAGTCTAAGACACATAGTAAAAAGCTAAATGGAACATTAGCTCCTTCATCGTTAATGTTTCATAATATTCAGAGTTCAAGTTTTACAGATTTTGCAGATTATATTGAGAGTGAATTAACACTACGACCTAACAATCATAAACCTATTTATCTTAATTATGGTCCATATTTTATTACTCCACAAGATGAGTATTCAATGGTTAGAGATTTTTTAAATTTAGCACGAGCATTACAAGTAAAAGGTTCACCAATGACTAGGCTTAGAGATTGGCTGAGTATTTTGGGAGAAGATTTTGATATGGCTCAACAGAGGTTAACCCGAATTTGTGAGATGATAGATTTACGTGACAATGGAGTGTTTTATAAAAAGTCTAGTTTAGAGAATGCATTAAGAGTATTTAATTCAGATATTCCATTAAATAAGTTGATTTGTAAACGAGGAGAGGTTTTAGTTTCTCCTATACATGATGTAGATAAATATTTATCGGTAACCGATGGAGGGCAGGAGTAATGAAGTATAAAATAGAATTTTTTGATTATTGGCATTTGGGTTCAGGTATGAGTGCAGGAGCAAAGTTAGACAGTTTAGTAGTCAAGGAAAAAGGGCTTCCTTATGTTCCTGGAAAGACTGTTAAAGGTTTGCTACGTGATATGGTCGAAGAGATTGACAGTGCTAAGGTAGCAAAAATATTTGGCTCAGAAGGTTCAGATATGTCAGAGAATTACTTTTCTAATGCTACGTTAAGTGATAGCACAGAGGAACACTTGTTATTAAACAAGCATTTAGTAAAGCATTTATATTCATCAATTTCTTCAACTAAAATAGAAAAAAATGGAATTGCAAAAGACAGTTCATTAAGAGAGATAGAGGTAGTAGTACCATTAACACTTTATGGTGAAATAGAGTGTGTAGATGAAGAGACAGAAACACTACTTGCAAATGCCATGAGTATGATTAAGCAGATAGGTTTAAACAGAAACAGAGGTTTAGGAAGATGTCAGTTTAAAAGGGTAGAAAATGATTAAGTATTATAAATGTACATTTTTAAGTGAGGTTATACTTCAAGCTTCTTCTAACACACAAGGTAATGTTGTTTTGGCAGACTTTATTTCAGGGAGTAACTTTCTTGGTATGGTTGCTCGTGATTATGGTTATTTTAAAAATGATGCTTTTAAAGTTTTTCATTCAGGAGATGTACGTTTTGGAGATGGGCATATGCTTGTTGATGGAAAAGAGAGTTACAAAACACCTCTTTGTTATTTTAATTTAAAAAACGAACCAAAAGAATTTTTTAATCGGCTTCATTTAAGTGATGAAGAAGAGCAGAAACTTAGAGATGAGCAAAAACAGTTAAAACAGATTCGTAGTGGGTTTATGAACAGTGATGGTATGTACTTAAAACCTAGCTATAAGTATGCTCAAAAATCAAAACATAGTAGAGAACATCGACGTTCAGAAGATGAGGGTATGTTTGGTTATAGTGCTTTGAAAAAAGGTACAGAGTGGGTATTTAAAGTTGATTATAGAGATGAAAAATTTATTGCAGATGTTGAAGAGAGATTAATAGGTAGAAGAAGACTAGGAAAGTCTAAATCAGCTCAATATGGACAAGTTGAGATTGAACCTATGGAGAAGCCTTCATCTTTAGAAGCTTTTACTCCTAATGATGATTTGACTTATGTTTATTTTAATTCACGCGTTGCATTGGTAGACAAAGAGGGAAATCCACAGTTAACACCAAGTATCGAGAATCTTGGTTTAGAGTCTGGAAAAATTGACTGGGGAAAAACACAGTTACAGCATAGTTCTTATAATCCTTATAACTACACGAGAAGAACCAAGGAGTACACACGTGTTGTTTTAAACAAAGGAACGGTGATTGTAATTGAAGGTTTAAAAGATAAAGAGCCACTACTTAACGGTGTTGGTATTTATTTAAATGAAGGTTTTGGAGAAGTGATTGTTAACCCAAAATTTTTAGAACCTGTAAATCCAAAATTTGAAGAGTTTACTAAAGCGATTGTAAAACCTAAAAATAAAGAGCCTTTAGATGAAAACCTTTTAGTGTTTTTACGACTTAAAGAAGAGCAAGAAGAAGATAAATTTTCAGTTGCTACAGAAGTTCAAAATGTTTATAAAGAGCTATTGGGTGCTTCTAAATCGCAATGGGGAGAGATACGTTCCATTGCTACTATGGCAAGTAGTAAAGAAGAGCTTATAAGTGAGATAGAAAAATACATTGAAAATGGTGTAGCAAAACAACAATGGGAAGATATAGAGTTGATAGAAGCCATAAACAAGAGTAGTCAAGCTATAGCATTTACAAGGTTACTTGCCAAAATGTGTAGAGAGCATATAAAAGGAGAAGATAATGAGTAGTTATAAAAAAAGATACATAGCAAATATTGTGATAGAAGCTACTTCTCCTTTAAAGGTGGGAAGTAACAGTTTAGATATGCTTCAAGATTCACCTGTTCAAAAAGATTGGAATGCTTTACCTATGATTTTAGGAACAAGCATAGCAGGGGTTTTACGTAAAGAGTTTGATACTCCTTTTGCTAATGATGTTTTTGGAGATGAAGATAGCCAAAAAGAAGATGCAAAAGGTTCAAGAGTTATTATTTCAAATGCTTTGTTGTGTAATCATGAGATGAAAGTCATTGAAACTTTGGGTCTTCCAAAAGATGAAACTTTTTTGTTGAAGTACGAAAACTTACCACTGCGTGACCATGTTAAAATAAACCATAGAGGTGTTGCAGACATTGAAAACAAAGGTAAGTTTGATGATGAGGTTGTTTATGCAGGTAGTCGTTTTAAATTTCGTTTAGAGCTTATGGCAAATGATGATGCTGAGTTTAAAAAATTGCTACAACAAATTAACAGTAAAACGTTTAGACTGGGTGCTGGAACAACAAAAGGTTTTGGAGCTATAAAAGTAGTTACTGAAAACTCTACTTATGATGAATTTACTTTAAATTCAAAAGAGTATAGAGAAAAAAGTTCTTCATTAGATACAAGTTATGATAAAGCTTTCCCACAAGAAAAAGCAGAGCTGTCACATACTGTTTATATGTTAAAAATAAAACCTGATGATTTCTTCATGTTTGGGTCTGGTTTTGGAGAAGATGACATTAAGATGATACCTGTTAAAGAAAAAATAGTTGTTTGGGATTCTGATAATAAAGGTGGTTTTAGCGAAGAACAAATTCTCATTCCTGCTTCTTCCGTAAAAGGTGCATTGTCGCATAGAACGGCATTTTATTACAACAAAAAGATGATGAAAGAAGAAGAGAAGTATGAACCAAAAGTTGGAGAAGAAAATAATGCAGTAGTAGCTCTGTTTGGACATAAAAAAGAGATGGCAGAAGACAAAACAACAGAGCTGGGTCAAAAAGGAAAGCTTCTTATCTCTGACTGTTTCAAAGAAGAGAAAAAAGAGAGTACAAAAGTGTTTGACCATGTAAGCATAGACCGTTTTACAGGTGGTGCTATAGAGGGTGCGTTGTTTAACGAAAAAACCATAGCCCAAAGAGAAGTTTATGAGATTGAGATATTGGTAGAAAATTATAAAAAAGATGAAAAACTATCAGATGAAGAAAATCAAGAAGAGAAAAGTAAATATGAAAAGGCTATGAATGCTTTTGAAGATGCTTTAAAAGATGTTTGTACGGGTATGTTGGCTCTTGGTGGGGCGACTACTAAAGGGCATGGGGTATTTTGTGGAACATTAGAAAGAGATGGAAAAATTATTGCAGAGGGAGAGTGTCCAGATGAAAACTAGATATAACAATGAAGAAAAAGTAGAGTTGATTAAATACATTAACAGTTTAGATGGCTATAGAGGTTATGTCCAGTTCTCTGATAGACCTTTAGAACAAAAAGATGTTTTTGAAAATAGTAACCCAAGTGTAGCTACTGATGAAAAAGGTTTTATTTATGAAGCCCATTTTGCTAATGATAAAAATAGCATTATGATACGACAGCAAAATGCAGAGTGGGTGGTTTCTGAAACGATTATCTCAGATGTTAAAGAAAAAGATATGGAGTATTTTGCTTTAGAGAAAACAACGTTGTTAACAAGTGTCAAATCAAATTGGGTCAAAATGGCTCAAATTTGGAAGAGTGAAGCCGATGAGTTGTGTGATGGCATGGATGTAATGAAATTGCAAAAGGTTGTTTTTGCAGGGTTTGAAAAAGGAGAAGCGTAATGATAAGAGCACCATTTAATTTTGTACCCCTAAGTGAAAAGGTATTTTTCCCTGATTGGGCTGATAGTGTGAGTCATGATATTCCTTTTGAAGACAGTCAAAGTGGAAGTATAGATATTACTATTACGGCTAAGAGTCCAATTTTTATACGAGACCATGAAAAGAAAGAAGAGTTTTGTCAATATATTTATCCAAATGGAGAAAAACAATATTATATCCCTGCTACATCTGTAAAAGGTATGGTTCGTAATGTTTTGGAGATTATGAGTTTTTCTAAGATGAGTATTTATAATGATGATACTTATGCTGTTAGAGATTTAAGAAATAGAGACCTTTACATGTCACAGATGACTCCTGATAATATCTTTTGTGGATGGCTTAAAAAGACAGATGATGGTTATATCATTGAAGACTGTGGTAAGCCTGGTCGAATAAAACATGAAGAGATAGATAAGATTGTAAATGTAAATTTTGCAAAAAACTTTAAAGAATATCAATTTAAAAATGATTTAAAAAATAAATCAAAAAATCCAACTAATGAGTTTATTAAAACAGCAAAATATAAATATGGCTTATTAAAAGGTAAAAATTTAGTTGAAAATTTTAAACAATTACCTGCCAATAATAAAGTTGATAAGAGAGAAATTTATGTGCAAGATTCTAGTGGGAAAATAGGGAAAATTGTATTAACAGGACAAGCTTCTGGAAGAAAAGATAAAGGTAAATTAGATGCTAAAATTTATGAATTTATTTTCTTTAAAAAAATTAGTACATTAGATATAGAGACTAAAGTATTTAAAAAATTTAAATTTGCTTATTTTGATGGAGAATCAAATGCCTCAGAAGATTGGAAATGGAGAAAAAAACAGTTAGATAATAAGGAAAAAATACCTGTATTTTTTCAAAAAGATGCTGATGGTAATGTTAAACATTTAGGATTATCATATCTTTATAAACTACCGTATAAACACTCTGTAAAAGATGGAGTTTATAATAGTCATGATAATGAAAAATTAGATTTATCAGAAACAATATTTGGATGTATAAATGAAAAGAACTCATTAAAGGGAAGAGTCCAATTCTCACACTTTAAAGTAGATGGTAAAGCTGAAGAAGATGTAGAAAAAAATGAAATTCTAGGTACACCTAGAGCTTCTTATTATCCTATTTATGTGAAACAAAACCCAAATAATTTATTTACTACATTTATGGATGATGACTTTTCTATTGCAGGTTGGAAGCGTTATCCTATTCAGTGTGGAACAAGAAGTTATCCTGCTCCTACAGATAAACATGGTAATGTAAATAAAAAAGTAGCAACAACTTTTACTCCTTTAAAAAGTGGTGTTGTATTTAAGGGGAAACTTCGTTATCACAATCTTAAAAAATCAGAGCTTGGTGCATTATTATCTGCTTTGACATTTCATAATACAGATGAGTGTTATCATAACATTGGTATGGCAAAACCATTAGGTTATGGAAAAATTAAGTTAGAAGTTAAAAATATAGAGGTTAAAGAGTACTTAAAAGCATTTGAGTTAAAAATAAATGAGCAGATTGAGAATTGGCATAATCAAAAACAACTACTTGAACTTTTAACAATGGCTACTGAACAAAAAGATGTTGATACTAAAATTTGGAAATATATGAGTCTTACTCAATTTACAGACCATAAAAAAAGAGGACAAGAGGACTATTTGTATCCTTATAGTGAATTTGATAAGATTAGTAGAACGACTGTGAAAACCTTACTTTCTTATGATGAGTTAAAGAGTTTGAAACAGATACAAGAAGAGCTAAAAGAACAGTTACGATTAGAAGAAGAAAGACGAGAAGCAGAGGAACTTTTAAAAGCTGAAGAAGAGAAAGAGAGTCTTGAAAAAGAGAAGATGGAACGTTTAGAAAGAGAAAAAGAAGAGGCAAAAATTGAACTTTTTAACAATAAACTAGAAGGTATTTTAGATGAATTAGAAAAAGAAGAAGCTAACTTACAGGTTGTGCAAAATTTCATAGAAAAATACCCAAACTATGAAAAAGTAGAAGAGATAAAACTAAAAAAAGACAGGATTGAGAAAGTTAGAAAAGATAATAAACATAACGAGGTAAATGAAAAATTTAATACTGCTTATGAAGATTTTAAGAAAAAAAAATCTAATCAAAGAAATAAAGATAAGTTTATAAAAAAATGGAGTAAAAAACAAGAAAATGGAGGTTCTGAGTATATTTTAGAAATAATTGAAAAGTTGAAATAAATAGTAGTGAAAAAGAGTACTTATAACTCAAATTTAGCTACAATAACATAAGAAAAACATCACAAATGTGAAAACTTTGTGATTCAGTTTCAGTTAAGAAACGAAATTTTTCACCCCATTGAACGAAACCCCGAGATTTCGGGCTTTTAGAAAATGAGATTTTTAACATTTCACTGTTTTTTACTGACTAAGTTTCGCTTAAGAAAACAAAAGCCCG
>Ga0256828_1002042_pt1 | contig 12279 bp, 9 predicted proteins | sample CV88metaG_FD_185993 | JGI IMG/M metagenome (GOLD analysis project Ga0256828, IMG submission 185993) | Hydrothermal vent microbial communities from East Pacific Rise, Pacific Ocean - CV88 | ecosystem: Environmental > Aquatic > Marine > Hydrothermal vents | place: Pacific Ocean: East Pacific Rise... | reverse complement strand
TGTACTTGTGCGGCTGCCAGATGACATTAAGCTGGTGGAATTCTCTGAGTTTTTTATAACTTTGCAAAGAGCCCATCGTTACACGGATCTCTGTCGGGTGATGTCCGTAGTCGTCTATGACCACCATCTGCTCCTGGTTCTGTACAATATCAAAACGCTTTTTGATCCCCTTGTAGTTAAGCAGGTTTTTTCGCAGTGTCTCCACATCTTCACCCAGTTCCAGCCCCGCCAAGATCGCCAAGGCGGCATCAAGTGCAATATGTTCACCAAAACCGAACACTTCAAAGCTGCCAAGATTCTTGAGAGAAAAACGTGTATGAGGCTCACCTTCAACAAGGATGAACTCAATATCACTTAGATCTTTGGACGGATAGAGTTTGACACTCTCCATATCAAGGGAAGCAAGGAAGTCATCTTCAGCGTTAATGACACGTATCTTCGCAAGTGAGAGGAAATTCCTGTATGCATTGTAGAAACGCTCCTCATCATACTCATAGTACTCCATATGCTCCGGTTCAACATTGGTCACAATGGCAAGATAGGGATTGGCGTTGAGGAAGCTCTCATCACTCTCATCGGCTTCAAATACCACTTTATTGTTGGGGAAGTTGCGTACATTTGAGCCAAATTCTTTGGAGATGGCACCGATGAGCGCATTGGTCTCAGGGAGCAAGGAAGCGAGCATGGCGGAAGTCGTACTCTTTCCGTGTGCACCGCCAACTGCATATACATCTTTCTCCCCGAGAATGAACTTCAACGCCTCTTTACGTGAAAGCAGCTCGATACCAAGCTCTTTGGTACGTTTATACTCAGGGTTGTTGGGGCGTACGGCAGCAGAGTAGATGACCCTGTCAACACCCTCTACGGCATCTGGATGGTGAGGAATGGTGATCTTCGCATCAAAATTGGTTGCCAGATCATTGGTGATCTCAGTCTGCTTGATGTCCGAACCGGAGATCTTGTGACCGTCATTATGCAGGAACTTCGCCAGTGCTGAAAGTCCAATACCGCCGATCCCTATAAAGTGTATTTTCATAGTATACATCCTCTAACTATTACTGTAGCATTGCATTGCAATGCATACATCAACTCTTCACTCTTCACTCCTCACTCCTCACTTAAACTTACGCGTTCTTGTCTTCTTCAAGTACCTTAAGCTCTTCCTTGCCTTGCTTGACATACTTCTGGTACATCTGCAACAAAATATCCGTAGGCTGTACAAAGGTCTGAATAAAGAATGCCAACGGATCATGTGGGTCTATGTCTTTGACATCGACAAGGTTCTCTATGAAATCATCAAACGCCATACCGGACATCACCGCAGCAGCATGTATCATCATCGCATCTTTAAGCTCATCGTAGTCGATGGTATGGTGAAGCACCAAAAACATCTCTTTTGCACCCTTCTTGTCGTTCTCACTGTAGCGCTGGATAGCATGCTCATAGATCGCTCTGGCGATCGCACGCTCCTCTTCGTTGGTAACGACATTGAAGCTCTTATGTTCTGTCAGATAGGTTGCCAACTTCTCAAATGCTGTGTTGACAATGAAAGTGAATATCTCATTGATCTCATCTTCAGGTGCTTCGATCACCAGCTTCGCATCAAGCAGCTGATACCCCTTGTGCACACTCTCCTCTTCCTTGCACTCTTTCTCCAGTCTCTCTATATTTGCGAGAAACTCAGGGTCTTTCTTGAGCTCTTCTACATGAATTTCAGGGATTTTCTGTTCCATTGTTTTCCTTTTTAGTAAATAACAGCATTGCAAAGCAATGCAAACCTTCATTTTTAATTTTTAATTTTTAATTCTTCATTCAGCGCAGCGATCCGCTCCAGCGCTTCTCTCGTCTTCTCTTCCTCATAGACAAGTGCCAGACGTACATATCCTTTACCCTCTCCTTCTCTTCCAAGGAACGAACCGGGAATTACTTTGAGGTTGTAGCACTCATAAAGTTTAACCGTATAGTCGATCTCATCATCCACTTTCATCCAGATGTAAAAAGTCGCTTCTGGGGCATCTACTCCTAAGAGCTCTTTGGCTACCTCAAAATTCTTTCTGTACTTCTGCCTAAAACCATCCACATGTTTTTGATCTGCCCACGCAACTGCAGCGGCATGCTGCAGCGGCAGCGGTGAAGCACAGCCGACATAGGTACGGTAGACCATATACTCCTTGAGGATCGCCGCATCACCTGCAATAAAACCGCTTCTAAGCCCCGGAGCGGAGGAGCGTTTGGAGATGGAGTTGATCACCAGTATGTTCTTAAACTCAGGATTCCCTACTTCAATGGAGGCATTAAGTAGTGACGGCACCGGCTCATTCAGATAAAGATCGGCATAGCACTCGTCATTGAGCAGAACAAAGTCATATTTAAGTGCCAGCTTAACCCACTCTTTCATACTCTCCATACTCATCGTCGAGGAGGTAGGATTGTTCGGCGAGTTGAGAATAACCAGGTTGGCTTCTGCCAATATACTTTCCTCGATCACCGGCTGAAAGTTGTTCTGCTCGTTGAGATTGAGGTAGACCACATCCGCCCTGCTTGCCTTTGCCGCCCCTTCGTAGATCTGGTAGAAAGGGTTGGGAAAGACCATGAGCGGATCTTCGACATCGTGCAAAAGGAACTGCGGAAAGTTAAACAATACTTCTCTGGTTCCAAAAGTAGGAATGATCTGCGTATTGTCAAGTTCCAGTGAAAAACGGTTCTGCAAATAGGTAAGCATCCCCTCTCTGAGTACCGCTTCACCCGAGGTTTTCGGATACTTGTTCAGCAACGGTGCATGTTTTCCGAGTGCATCAAGAATGAACTGCGGCGTTTCAAACTGTGGTTCTCCTATTGTCAACGAGAGCGGTGTGTAATCGCTGTTGGGAAGTATATTCTCAAGAAGGTTGTTAAGCTTTTCGAAAGGATAGGTTTCAAAATTCATAGATCGCCTGATTTTTTAGAATATTATAGCGCAACCGGGGTTATAAAAAGGTACCTTGAAAGAGACCTCTAATACAGTTTGGCAGCACCCTCTTGTGTATGGTGTACCAAAAACGCATGGGCATTGATGTGGCTTCGTACCTTTTCCAGCACTTTCCGTGCTTCAGTCTCATCACTGTAAGGACCGATAAGCACTTTGTACCCATCATCCTTTTCCACTGTGAAAGGAAATCCAAACGAACGGACAGAGGAGAGATAACTCTCAGGAGGCGGTGTGCTTAACCGTACCGCTTGTACATAGTAATGCTCTTTTTGCATCGTGTTCCCCGAGACTGCTATGGGTGCCGATTTTTCTGTTTTCGGCAATGAAGCCGGTTTCACTCCTCGCCCCTTGTATCGGACCAGCCATTGGATGATCTCATCTTCAAGCTTTGCTGCTTTCCATCGCCCCTTTTTTGTATTGACGATGATCACTGCCGTATAGTATCTGCCCTCACGGCTCTTGACATATCCGGCAATGTTCTTCACACGCTTGAGCGTACCCGTTTTCATCCATGCACGGTTCTTGACCACCGTTCCTCTGAAGCGTCTCTTGATCGTTCCGTCCACACCTGCGATGGAGAGTGTCCTCATCCATCGCATACCGTAACGCTCATAGGCATTGTCCAGCATATCGGCAAGGATCTTTGCAGAAAGCTTTGCCGTGCGCGAAAGCCCGCTTCCATTGTCTATCTTAAGTGTGTCGCTGCCAAATGCATGGTGTTCACGAAGGATCTCCGCCACCGCACGTCTTCCCTTTTTTAGCGTAGCAGGCGCACCGTAACGTTTTGCTCCCAAAAAGAGCAGCAAGTGTCTGGCATACAGATTGTTGGACTTCTTTGCCGTTTTGGAGATGATCTTCTCCAACGGCTGTGAGTAGTGCGTAAAGAGGATCTGTGCATTTTTAGGCACTCTTTTCAGCCTCATCGTTCCTTTTACCGTTACCCCTTCTTGCTTCAGCGCATCTTTCAACGCATAGTAGAACGATTTGTAGGGTTTGGTGATCACTTTACAGATATTGCGGTTGCCGCACCGTTTGGAGATCTTCCCCTTAAGCCACACCTCCGATACCGCCTTGGAGTCGTCCACCTTCACCTGAGGCCATGAGTAGCGTCCCCGGCAAGGTTTGTTCACCCGTTTAAGCTGATTGTGAATGACATAGCTGCCGTCAGGATACTTCTTGGTCACACTGTTTTTGTTCGGAGCCACACAGATAGTACTGACACGTTCGTTGAACATCATCGCATCGGGCATGGCGTTGTAGGGGCTGTGCGGATGCTGGTCGAAATGAGAGCTGTTCTGTGTCCCGACCTTGAAGTAGCTGCGGTCTATAACAATATTTCCAGTGATCTTGCGTATGCCTTTGGCTCTGATCTGTGCAGCGATCTCTTCAACATCCTCCCAATCTAAGGTCGGATCACCAAATCCTTTAACGATCAGATCACCATATAATACGCCCTTCTTGATGCGTCCCGACCGATAGAACTGTGTCGGCCATCGGTAGTCGAACCCAAGCTCCAGTACCGCCGCATAGGTCGTCAACACTTTAATAACCGAAGCGGGTGTACGTGTGTTGGTGGCATTCAACGAAGCGACCACACGGTCACTCTCTCCCGCCTCCTTGATGTAGATGCTCAGATCGCTCTTTGGAATACCTAAATGTTTGATCGCCGTTTCGATCCCCTGCGGCAGGGCATGGAGCCATACGGCTGTCAGCAGCAGTAACAGTACGATCCGCTTCAAAACTGCTCCCGATATGCGTTCAATAGTCTCATCATCGCCTCTTCTATGATCTTTCGGGAAGTGCCCACATTCAAGCGCATGAACCCTTCGCCTTCACTACCAAAACTCACACCGTCATTGAGTCCCAGTTTTGCTTTTTGAATAAAGAAGTCTACCAGATCATCCTGAGACACCCCCATACCTCTACAATCCAGCCACACCAAAAAGGTCGCTTCCGTCAGAGTCGCCACGATAGGAAGCTGATGTGTTTCCAAGAATTGCGCCACATATGCGATATTGCCTATCAAGTGTCGCTTCAATGCATCCAGCCACGCGTCAGCAGATTCATAAGCAGAAATAAGCGCCTCGATGCCAAAAGGATTCCCGTTGGTGATGCCGGAACGGTTCTGCTCCACGGTATATGCCCTTCGGGTGCGGGGACTTGGAATGATCGCGAACGAGCTATTGAGCCCGGCGATGTTGAAAGTTTTGGAGGGCGCATGCAGCACGACAACACGCGACTGTGCCTTTTCAAAACTGCCGATGCTCTTAAAACGTTTCTCATACACGATATCCGCATGGATCTCATCGGCGACGATCATTACATCGTGTGCGATACAGATGTCGATGAGCTTCTCAAGCTCCGCATCACTCCATGCTCTTCCGGTAGGATTGTGCGGGCTGCAAAGCAGGAACATCTTCGCCTCTTTTGCCTTTTGTTCAAAGTCTGCAAAGTCAATGCAGTATCCACCCTCATCATAGAGAAGCGAATTTGCCAGTACCCTGCGTTTTCGGTGTTTAACAGAAGAGACAAAGGGCGGGTAGATGGGGGTTTGAATGATCACTCCGTCATCTTCTTGAGTGAATGCCTCGATGGCAAAGTTCAACGAAGGCACCACACCGTAACAAGGCACGATCCACTCTCGTTCGATCTTCCATCCGTAACGCTTGGCATACCATGAGACGATCGCCTCATAGTAGCGATCCGGATAGGTCGTATAGCCATATATCGGATGGGCGGCACGTTTTTGAAGCGTCTCCTGCACGCAAGGCGGCGAAGCGAGATCCATATCCGCCACCCATAACGGCAGCAGATCATCAGTACCGAACTTCAATATGGCATCATCATACTTCGTGGTGTAGGTACCGCTGCGGTCGACCGCTTCGAAGTCAAAACTCATTTACGCTCCCAAACACTCATCTGTGCGATCGTATGCTGATGCTTACGCGCCGTTTCACGAATGACGAACGGGACATCTTGGGTGTCAAGCAGCGTAAAGTCACCGCCAAGTATCTCCTCAAGCCCTTGAAGTGTCGTCACACTCTCACCGTCACGCTTGTAACCGCCGATCCACTTCTCTTTAGGGGTTGACTCCTCCTGCCATGTATACGGAGAGGTCAGGATGAGAAGTCCCCCTTTACGAATACGCGTTGCGATATCTTCAAGGAACTTTCTCGGGTCATAAAGACGGTCAATGAGGTTTCCGGCAAAGACCAGATCGAAATCGGTAAAGATAGGCTTGAGGTTACACGCATCCGCCTGCCAAAAATTCACCTTTTTGGAAGCATGTTCCAGGCCGAACTTGTTCAAACGTACCTCATGAAACTCCTCCAGTTCCCCCTCCGTCGGTACCACATAGCGCAACACACCGCTCTCTTTGAGCCGCTGCGCCTCCAGAATGAAACGTGCCGAGAAGTCCACACCAATCACTTCGTCAAATTCACGTGCCAGTTCAAAACTGCTGCGTCCGATGGCACACCCGACATCAAAGGCTCTCTCTTTGGGACGATCACCCATATAGCCGATCGCCAGTTTGGCACAGGTCTCAGGGTAATTGGGTACCCCAAGACGGTTTTCTTCCCATCCAAAGTGGCAGTACTGCGCGATCACACTATCGGTCGTGTAGGCATTGGTCATGATTTTTTCCTCATAGTCGCTCTGAACATAACGGAAACCCGCATGCTGATAAAAATGTTTTCGAAAGGCGTATCGGCTCTTGGCATCGGCAAGGTTCCCGCAACTGATCCATGAGCCTCCCTTGATGAGATTGTGACGGTTATCAAAAGTCGGTACCGTAAAATCATCATACGCAGGGTGCACCGCAAAGCCCTCATAGGGGTACATTGGCGTACGTGTCCACTGCCAGACATTTCCTACCACATCATACAGTTTTCCATGGGCATGACAATCTACCGGTACGCTTGATGCCGTCTCTTTCAACGCAATATTTGCCTCGTCACCCTCACGGTACATGCTATCATACAGCCGCATATACTCATCTTCTGTGGGCAGCACGATCAGCTTTTTCTCTCTTTGGCTCTTCCATCGACAAAAGGCTTCGGCTTCGAGTGCATTGACCTCTACAGGCCAGTTCATTGGTAGAGGTATCTCTTCTGTCATCGTACGTAAAAAATATCTCTCCTCACGCTTCACCCAAAAACGCGGATGTGCCGCTCTCTCATACCGCCTCCATGCCTTCCCCTCTTCATCCCAAAAGAGGTCGTTACGGTAAGCACCCTCTTCCACGAACTGCATGAACTCTCCGTTGGAGACCAGATAGCGGGATGCTTTGAAATTGGAGATGAACTGCCGGTGTCTACCGTATTCGTTATCCCATCCGTAAGCAGTATCGTTACGTGCTTTACCCAGCTCTACACTGCCGGCAGGAATATCAACCAGACTGTTCTTGGGAGCATCTGCCCATACCTTGCAGATCTCCCACTCCGGCAGTGAGCGTACCATCTCTAAAGGAAATTGACGTATGAGTACGGAGGAGGTCTCCAAGTGGATATTCTCATGCTCGATCCCCATGAGGATCGCCCACCATGGAGACTCCCACCCTATGGGAAGTTCCAACGACAATGTATCGATCAGTTCCGAAACAAGTGTAAAGACCCTATCTCGATACGCCTGTGTCTGTGCAAGGGTAGGCCAGTCGTAATGCTTTTCATTCAGATCATCCCAGCTCATCTCATCGACACCTACTGCGAAGATCGACTCCAGATGAGGATCGATACGCTCATCGATCAGTTTAAGAAGTTTCAACTTATTTATAAAAAAAACAGCCGTATGCCCGTAGTAGAAGATCAGCGGATGCCTAAGCGGATCGGTTTTTTGAAAATAGGCGCATTCATCGGCAATGGTATCAAAAAGAGATTCATAGCGTCTGTAGCACTGCTGGAAATAGGTTTTGATCTTGGCACGTTTATGCTCGGGATCCACCCCATCGAGTGACGGGGGTGGAAGATAGTGTCGTGAGACTGACATCAAGCAATATCCGTAACGACCTAAAAGTCGACCTTCTCTTTGGCACTCTCGATCATAGAGACGATCATTGTATAGACATTGGCAACCACCGCACCAATGACCAAACCTGTCGCAACCGAATGGTTCTCATAGAACTGCAGCGCGAAAAAGGCAGGGATCAAATGCAGATCTGCAACCAGCGAACCGGCAAGCAGTTCCGCAGAAAGCAGGTTTCGCACCCCGATCTTCATAATGGTAGAGACCACGTTGACCGAACCTGCAATAAAGAGCGCCACCGCCGACTCTTCATACAAAAACGCCGCCGATGTCGTCAAAGACATCAATGTAAAAAAGATATAAAAAACCTTACCCCACTGCATACCGCCTCCTTGTAAGCCAAATACTTTTTAGAGCAATGCATCTCTATGCATTCCTATAAAAACATTATATAACAAATCAATTTAGATCGGTAGGCTAAAGCCTACCCTACGAAAAAAAAGAGCTTTTCTATTAGAAAAGCATACCACAACTATTCACTATTCATTATTAACTATTCATTTCTAAAATCACGGGAGCGATTTTAGATCGTTCCTTGTTCATACATGGCACGCATTTTCTCTTTCTCTTTCTGACGTTTGAGTTTTTCCGCTTCTTTCTCTCTGAAGTCTTTAACGGAGAACCCAAGCCACATCAAGATAGGTGATGCAACGAAGATAGAGGAGTAGGTACCGACGATGATCCCTACCAAAAGCGTGAAGCTGAATCCTTTGATGATCTCTCCACCAAAAAGGAAGAGGGTCAAGACCACGAAGAAGGTGGTCAGTGAAGTTAGCGTCGTACGAGAGAGGGTCTGAGTCACCGACTCGTTGATGATACGGTCAAGCGCACTCTCTTTACTGCTTTGGATCCCCTCACGAATACGGTCAAAGACGATAATGGTATCGTTCAGAGAGTATCCAAGTATTGTTAGAAGTGCCGCCAGCGTATCGAGGTTCACCTCGACATTAAAGAGTACCACCGCCCCCATAGCGATTGTCACATCGTGTACCAGTGCCATGACCGAAGCGATCGCAAAACGCCACTCAAAACGGAAAGAGACATAGATGAGGATCCCCAGGATCGCAAGAAAGAGGGACATCATACCCTTCTCTCTCAGTTCGGAACCGACCTTGGCACCGACCATATCGACACGGCGTACTTCAAAGTTCCCCGTACCTTTAAGAAGCTCTCGCATCGTATCACCCATATCTTTGCCAAGCGAACCGCTACTGTTCTTGGTACGAATAATAATTTCGTTATCGTTACCGAAGTAAGTGACACTTGCCCCTTCATACTTCTTGTCTTTACCGATCGCCTCCCTGACTTTCTTGATCGGCGCTTTTTGGTCATAGTGAACCTGCACCAGCGTACCGCCGGCAAAGTCAAGCCCGTAGTTGAATCCTTTGGTAAAGATCAGCCCCAGTGACAGTGTCACCAGAATGATGGAGAGAATACCGAATCGCTTGCTCTGTTTCATCAGTTCCAGAGGTTTTTGATACTTAAAAATTTCCATTATTTGCCTCCCTCTGTTTTAATACCGAACCAGAAGCCCAGCTTTTTCTTATCGATCTTCGGCAACAGCCACTGATAGATACCGTGTGTTCCGACGATCGCTGTCAGCATCGAAGCAAGAATACCGATACCCATGGTAAGTGCAAATCCTTTAAGCGGTCCTGTACCGTATGCCCAGAGAACCACAGCGGCAATGAGCGTTGTGACGTTGGCATCGAGGATCGCAGTAAAGGCTTTGTCATACCCCTCTTCAATGGACTTGGCAACAGACTTTCCTTCGTGGAGCAGTTCACGGATACGTTCGTTAATAATAACGTTCGCATCCACCGCCATACCGACTGTCAGAACGATACCCGCCATACCCGGTAGGGTCAGCGTTGCCCCAAAGAGAGACATGATCGCCAAAATAAGGAAAAGGTTCCCGATCAGTGCGACATCCGCGATCACTCCTGCCATACCATAGTAGATCACCATGAAAATAACAACAAGAAGGAAGCCCAGTGCCAGTGCCATGGAGCTTGCTTTAATGTTGTCCGCACCAAGACTAGGTCCGACAGAACGTTTTTCCATGACATACACCGGTGCGAGCAGTGCGCCTGAACGCAGTGCGATCGCAAGGTCATGTGCTTCATCCAGTTTAAAACTACCGGAGATCTGTACATGTCCGCCACCGATACGCTCACGAATGACCGGTGCGGAGTAGACTTTGTTATCGAGCACAACTGCCATACGCTTACCAACTGCTTTAGCCGTAAAGTCACCAAAGATCTTCGCTCCCTGACCATTCAGGGTAAAGTTGATCACCGGCTGATTGTTCTGATCGAACCCAACCTTAGCATCTGTCAGCATAGAACCATCCAGTACCGGAATGGCGCGAAGCAGATACTTTTGCTGTTCATTATAGACATCAGGCAAAATAACATCTCCGTAACTTTTGGCTTCATGGGGACTCATGCTCATGACACGTGCCGCTCTGTCCTCATCAACCGCCATCAGCTGCAAGTGTGCCGCACGGGCGATCAGCTCACGGATACGCTGCTCGTCCGCCTGCGTTTTGATACCCGGTACCTCAACAAGGATCTTGTCCTCACCCTGCTTGGCAACCGTAGGCTCCGCCAACCCAAACTCGTTCAAACGGTTACGGATCGTATCGACCGCCTGTTTGATCGCATTGGCTTTGGTACGTGCCTTCTCTTCAGGCGTCATTTCAAGTGTGAATTTTAATCCATCCTGCTTCAGTACCGTCCCGGGAATCTCTTTTTTCAAAAGCGCTTTGGCTTTGGCAACATCATCCTGATCGAGCAGTTCAAAGGTTACTTTATCACCATCGACTATACGCAGATCATCAAAGATGATCTCTTCATCATCGAACAGGTACTTGATACTTCCTGCAATGGATTTTGTACGTGATTCGATGGCGACATCACTCTTGATGCCAAGCAGCATATGAAGCCCCCCCTGAAGATCAAGCCCCAGGGTGATCTTTTTTCCGCTCTCGCTCTGTGTCAATGACGGGATGGAGAAAACAATCCCGAAAATGAGTGCAAATGCGAAGAGTACAAGTCTGAAATTAAGCGTTTTCATTACCTGCATCAACCTTTCGGGCAACAAACGCTCTGTCAAGTTTTACAATCGTCTCATCATTGAGTTTGATCTTCAAAAAATCCTCTTCAGGCTTGACGATCGTAGCGATGAGTCCGCCATTTGTGATGATCTTGTCACCTTTTTGCAAGCTTGCAAGCATCTCTTCGTGCGCTTTACGCTGCTTGTTCTGAGGTCTGATAATAAGAAAATAGAAAATTGCAAAGAGGATCAGTAGAGGTACGAATGATCCGATAATACTGCCTTGTTGTTCCATTAGGAATCCTTTATGAATAAAATGAGACAATATTTTAGCACTTTTAGATTAATGGAGACTTTTTGCAACAGATCACATCCTATTGCCGATCCGCCACTTTGCGACATACACTGCTGTGCGGACTTTCGATCACACTTCTTGGCTCACTCTTTATCTATCTCGCCCACTTTGGTATCAACCTGCCGCTGCTCAATACTCTCACCGGACTCCTCTCTCTCTACCTACTGCTCATCTCCAGTACGAGAACATGGTTTTTTAGCGGCTTCTTCTTCGGTCTCCTCTGGTTCTGGTGGATAGGACTCAGCTTCATCCACTACCACATGTCCTGGGCGATCCCTTTTGTTGTACTTTTTATTGCCTTGGTTTACGGAGGGCTATTTTGGCTGATTGCAAAAACTGCCGCTTTAGTTGATAGTCGATGGTCGATAGTCAATAGAAGCGTTGCCACGCAACGCAAACCAAAACTGCTCCCTACTCCCTACTCCCTACTCCCTCTGATCACCAAAGCCCTCGGACTCTTGATACTCAGCTACATCCATCCCTTTACCTTCGACTGGTTCAAACCGGAACTCATGTTTGTAGAGAGTTTTATAGGTATCCAAAAATGGCAATTTTCTTTAGTTCTACTTGCTTTGGTTCTCACTATTTGGCGAAAACAGCCTCTTTTTCTGCTACTCATTCTATTATCGTACTCTCCGGTCCGACCAGAAATACATACACAATCAAACGATCATATACAACTTGTAACAACCCATACTCCGGTTGAAGAGAAATGGGATAAAAACAGATATAAAAAACAATTCACGACACTGCTGCACACTATCGATCAGGCAATCGATGCCAATAAAACCCTGATCATACTTCCAGAGTCGGTTTTCCCCGTATTTCTTAAACGTAATGTCTCATTATTCAATGCACTTAAAAAGCGTGCACAACA